>Ga0209426_1000321_pt1 | contig 58683 bp, 60 predicted proteins | sample Deesub1362B_J571_FD_187697 | JGI IMG/M metagenome (GOLD analysis project Ga0209426, IMG submission 187697) | Deep oceanic, basalt-hosted subsurface ecosystem from Juan de Fuca Ridge flank, Pacific Ocean, CORK Borehole 1362B_J2.571 (SPAdes)... ... | reverse complement strand
GAATCATTTCACGATAAAAGCATTGAAAAAGCTGAAAGGACTTATGGAGATGAAACACATAAAGCGGTAAAACTCCTTGTAGAACTGGGTTTTGTGAAGATTGAGAGGGGTAAAATACTTCTGACAGGTAGCGGAAAGAGGTTTATAGATTTGCCGCTTCCGTAATCAAATTAAAGATGAAAAATGATTAACATACTTTCATTTCTGGAGGAATAAATATAAAGGGGAAATTCAATATTTAATTGGGGAGAGGTGGCGGGCGGCAGACCGAAAGGAGGAAAGTCCCCCCACCGTAAAAGGCAGACCTTCGCAAGGAGGTACCTCGAGAGAGGTGGAACAGCACAGAAACGATACCCCCTGTGAGCTATGCAATGAATCCGGGAGGATGAGGTCATCACCTGGGGATGAAACGGCTGACCCTGCCGGTGCAAGCCAGATGGCGCTCAGATTAATGCCGCCAGAACAGAAGGGGGCTTACTACCACCACTCCCCATTTTCTTTACCCAAAGATTTTTAATCTAAGTGTGAGAGAATTAAGAATCCAGTTAATTAAGAACGGAAGTGGATTGTCTATGGGTGTAGAAATCTGTACAATAAATGCAGGGAAGAAGGGTGTAACGGAAAACTTAATAACCGAGATAAACTCCCAGCTTGAGAAACATGGAACTGTGAGAGTAAAAATGCTTCGCAGCTTCAGAAATAAAGAAAGGAAAGAGCTTGCCGATGAGATTGCCTCAAAAGTGAACGGTAAGCTTGTAAATCTTAAAGGCTTTGTGATGGTATTCAAGAGGTGTTGAAATGGCAACGGTGTATGATATTCCGGCTGACACATTGATCAAAAGGATTGCCGATAGATTGAAGGAAATGGAAGAGATTAACCCACCTGAGTATGCTAAATTCATAAAAACCGGTGTCCATAAACAGAGAGCGCCTGAACAACCCGACTGGTGGTATATCAGGGCAGCTGCAGTATTCAGGAAGATTTATACAGATGGACCTGTCGGAATCAAGAGACTCAGAGTCGCATACGGTGGAAAGAAGAGGCGTGGTGTTAAAAGACCAAGGTTCAGGATGGGTAGTGGCGCACTGATAAGAGATATTGTACAGCAACTTGAGAAGGCAGGTTATGTATCTTCATATAAGCGGGGAAGAGTGGTATCACCACAGGGCAGGGCATTTCTGGATAAGAGTGCCACTGAAGTAAAGAAAAAAATTCTTGATAAATTTCCATCTCTTGAAAAATATTAAAAAGGTGCTTGCTTATGGAAGCGGACGAGCTTGAGGAATTGAGAAGAAGGAGGTTAAGAGAACTACAGAGTCAGAGACAGCAGGAAATTGAGGAGCTTCAGAGACAGCATGAGATTCAGCAACAGATTGAAGCGAGAAAACAGGCAATCCTCAGGCAAATCCTTGAACCAGAAGCAAAAGAAAGACTTGGAAGAATAAAATTAGCCCATCCGGAAGTTGCAGAAGGAGTGGAGAATCAGCTTATCATGCTGGCGCAATCTGGAAGGCTCAAGCAGAAAATAAATGATAACATGCTTGTTGAAATACTCAAAAAAGTCATGCCAAAGAAGCGAGAGCCCAGAATTATAAGGAAGTGAAGGAGAGATATATATGGGTAAAAAAACAATTGGTGTTAAGAAAAGGCTCGGCAAACGCCTTAAACAGAACAGAAGAGCACCCGTCTGGATAACGATGAAAACTAAAAGGACAGTGTTCGCAAGTCCAAAAAGAAGAAACTGGCGTTCAACAAAACTGAAAATCTGAGGTGGAATTATGGCAGAAATTATTCTGGAAAGAATTTATTCCTTCAGACTCAGACAGAAAATGAAGAAATATCCGAGATGGCTGAGGGCAAAGAAAGCAAGCAAGCACGTCAGAAATTTTCTTTCAAAGCACCTGAAAACTGAACCTGAGATGATCAAAATTGACAAATCATTGAATGAGAAAATATGGAGCAGGGGTGCCCAAAAGCCGCCTGCCAGAATTAAGGTTCGTGCTGTTAAATTCGACGATGGTGTGGTAGAAGCAGAACTCGCATAGACATGCCAGAATTGCTGAGAATAAATGGAAACCCTCTGATTGGGCTTTACATGAGAGTGACGGAGGATGCAGCCATTCTGGGAGTTAATGATAGAAGGGTAAAAAGTCTGTTAAAGAATAATCTTGGCGTTGATGTGGTCGTAACTACTGTAGCAGGCTCTGAACTTGTCGGCGCACTTGTTGCAGCAAACTCGAATGGGGCAGTTGTCAGCCATCACGTGCTTGAGAGAGAAATTAAGAAATTGAGTAAGTATTTTGATATTGATGTGGTAGAGACGAATATGACCTGTTTTGGCAACATTCTCTGTTTGAATGATTCCGGAGGTTTAATCCATCCGGATGCGAAAAAAAGCCTCATATCAAAAGTTGAGAAAGCACTCGAAATAGATGTCAATCCCGGCACAATTGGGGGAATAAAGACTGTGGGAATGGCTGCATGCGTGACAAATAAGGGGGGCTTGTTGAATCCCAATACCAGTGAATGGGAGATGAAAAGAGTTAAAAAATCCCTCAATATAGAACCAGTGGTTGGGACAGTTAATTTTGGAGGGGATATGGTAGGCACGGGAGTTGTGGCAAATAGCAAAGGTTACATAGCCGGTGAAGACACAACGGGCTTTGAACTTGGTGTTATTGAAGATGCTTTAGGTTTTCACGAGGTGGTTTTATGATATTCGAAGTAGAGGGAAAGTTCAAAGTGAATGGAGAGTGGATGTTTTTTAAGAAAAAAATTGAAGCACATAATGAGAATATGGCAACTGAGAAAACATACTCTTTAATAGGGAGCAACCATAAGGTAAAAAGAAATCTAATCAGGATTAATGGAATCAGGAAGGTCGAATGATTATGGAAAAAGATGAAAAGACAAGGCAGATACAGGAAAAATATCTGATGCTTCAGCAGTTAAGGAATGAAAGTGAAACCATACAGAAAAAGATTCTGGAGATAGAACTCGCCCGGTCAGAACTCGATAATACCATAGAGAGTCTCGAATATTTTGAATCTCTTGATGGAACGGTGGAAGCTCTCATGAATCTCGGTGGGGGCGTTTTTGCTTACGTTGATGTGAAAGAATCAAAAAAAATGCTTGTTGACATCGGAGCGGGAGTTATTGTTGAAAAAGAAGTTAAGGAAGCAATAGACACACTGAATAAAAGAAAGGATAAAATGCAGAATACTGTGTCAAAACTTGAAGAAATGCTTGATACGATTGTTACAAGAGCAGAAAAACTACAGAGTGAGTTAATTGAGTTATCCAGCGAATCAGGTGAGGAATAAGAATGTTCAAGTCGCTGAAGGATAAGCTGAAATCCTTCAAAAAGATAATAGACGAGAAGTTTGAGAAACCTGTTGAGCAGGAATTGGCTGAAGAACAGACTAAATCTGCGTCAAAGAAAAAAGAAAGTGCAAAGAAGAGCAAGACGGTAACAGTAGCGGCAGATGCGAAAGTTAAAGAAGCAAAAGTGTCTAGACCTAAAATAGGATTGAAAGATAAAGTATCAACGCTTCTCATAAAAAGAGAGATCGTAATTGATGAGGGCAAGCTTGAAGACATAGTCGATGAACTTGAGATTCCTCTTCTTGAGAGTGATGTGGCATTTGAAGTTGTCGAAGAAATCTCAGAAAAGTTGAGAGAGAGGCTTATAGGGCGAACAAAGAAGATTAATGAAAGACTATCAGATATAGTTTTGAGCGAATTAAAGGTAATTATCAAGGACATACTTGATAAAAATAAGTTTGATTTTGACGATTATATTGTATCAGGTCTAAAGGAGAAAAAACCCATCAACATAATTTTCGTTGGAGTTAATGGAACTGGAAAAACAACAACGATTGCGAAGTTTGCGAAGAGATTGATGGACATGAACTACTCAGTTGTAGTCGCTGCAGGCGACACATTCAGGGCTGGAGCAATAGAACAGCTTGAAGAACATGCTAACAGGCTTGGAGTTAAACTCATAAAGCATAAGGCTGGAGCAGACCCCGCTGCCGTGATATATGACGCAGTAAGACATGCCGAAAGCAAGAGAATTGATATAGTTCTATCAGATACCGCCGGTAGGATGCACACCAAGAGAAATCTGATTGAGCAGCTGGAGAAAATCAAGCGTGTCACAGAACCTGACCTCACAATCTTCGTGGACGAGAGCATTGCAGGTAATGATGCTGTTGAGAGGGCAAGAATGTTCAATGAGACTGTCGGTATTGATGGAAGTATCCTCACAAAACTCGATGCAGACCCGAAGGGTGGCACGGCAATTTCAATCAGTTTTATCACAGGTAAACCGATTCTGTTTCTTGGAATCGGACAGGGCTACGACGATTTGAAAAAATTTGATTCAAAATGGCTGGTTGACAGGATTTTTGAGTAGTTTTTAACCGAGAGATAGAATCCCGCAAACCAGATTGTTGATAGCGAGAACGCAACCGGTACAAGGGCAATTATAGCGGGAGGGAAGAAAACAGCCGGGAGAATTATTGTGGAGGAGATTATAACTATCACGGCTATCCAAACGAAATTCTGAATTCCGAACCTGACCCCCTGAGTGAAAGAGTCGAAAACTCCCAAGTTCTCAGAAATTAACAAAAAGCGAGCTGGCATTAGAACTATACTCAAAAGGAAAATCGCAGAACTCTCAATAAATTCGATGAGTGGACTCTTCGACAGATAATATAGAAGGGATATTGGAAAAATTATTGATATTAGAGCGACGGTCATCAAAATCTCCAGAAATACCATTCTCGGAGTAAAGATAAAACCCTTGTTCAGGAAATCGGATAACCCGATTTTTTTACAAGTGTTTAAATCAAGAGCAAGCCCGACGACTCCTGCAATAAAGAATTCCATGACGACAAACCCAACAGTGCCGAAAACGAAAAGTGATATCAGTGTTTTCTCCATGTCCTCTGCAAGCGTTGATTGTAAATCCTCAACGATTTTCTCCGGGTCATTATTTGCCATCTCTATTACTTTTTCGGGTGGAATTATAGATAACAGCGCCCCGAGGAGCAAAAAATAGACAAGAATCAAGCCTGTAAAAACAAGCAATAAAATTATCGGATTTTTGAGAAAGATTTTGAATCCATCAACTATTATTTCTCTCATCGAATGGTTCATTCATATACCTGCCTTTGAATTCTATTGATAATCTTCTAGAGTATTCTGACAATCTTCTGGTTTTCATCCTTTTTCTGACTGTATTTATTCTTTTGCTCATTGTAATTTTAATGTTGTGGATTACCATTACAGTAAAAACAGAACTGCTCTTCTGGAGGCTCACAATTTGAAATTATCTCCTCAGTAAGCTCTCTTCCTGACTTCTTTCCAGCTGTCGAATTGTCTCTTCAACTATATTGAAGTACTTCGAGTATTCAGGAGGTGCAAACTCGATGAATTTCTTGTAATGTTCTATTGCTTTTCTAAAATCACCTCTGTCTCTGTAAGCCACTCCAAGGTTGTAATGTGCATCCGCATTACCCGGAGTAATATTCAAAACTTCTTTGAACTCCTCTATCGCTCTGTCGATTTTTCCCTGTTTGTAATGAACGACGCCGAGATTGAGATGTGCATCCGCATACTCTGGATTAATTTCAAGTGTCCTCAGATATTCTTCAACAGCTTTTATCAGGTTGCCCCTGTCGTGATAAATCGTACCGATGTTATAGTGAGCATCCGCATTATCCGAATCGACCTTCAGGACTGCTCTTAACTCCTCGAGTGCCCTGTTGGAGTTTCCTAACTCCTTGTAAGCAATTCCGAGATGCAATCTGGCTTTTAAATTACCCGGGTCTATTCTTAAAGCCTCTTCGAATTCTTCTATCGCAGGTTTTATCTCTCTCCTCTCAATATATGCTAATCCGAGCATTAAGCGAGCTTCCAGATTATCGGGTTCTTCTTTCACAGCCTGATGCAGCTCTTTTATTGCAAGACCCGTCTCCCCATAGTTAAAGTACGAAATTCCGAGCTTCAATCTTGCTTCATTGTGGTGGGGATTTAGATTCAGGACTTCCTCAAATTGCGTTATTGCATTCTCAAAATCACCTTTTTCAAAATAAATCAATCCCATCTCATAGTAAGCATGAAAGTCTTCGGGATTTGACTTCTGTATTTGCGTAAAAACGTTTAACGCCTTCTTCAATTTACCCTCACCCTTATAAGCAAGTCCAAGCCTGTACAGAGTGTCGGTAGCATCAGGATTTACTTTCAGTACTTTATTGAAACACTCAACTGCTCTTTTGAATTTACCGAGTTCCATACAGGTTTCACCGAGAACGTAAAGGATTTTAGTATCTGATTTCTCTTTAAGAACTTTCTCAAACTCCTCAACCGCCTCGTTCAACTTATTAACATGTTTATATGAAAGACCAAGCAGATAAGAGGCTTCAGCACCTCCACGGTTGGAGTTTATTACTTCTTTTAATTCTTCAATTGCCTTTGAATACTCTTTCTGGTTAAAGTACATTTTACCCAGATTGTACTTTGCTCTCATATTTCCCGGGTCAATCCTGATAACCTCGTTAAACTCCTTCACAGCCTCACTGAACATCTCTTCTTCAGAATAAATTTCTCCGAGTGACATATGTGCATCCAGATAATCTGGATTCAATTTTACGACTTCTTCAAGTTCCGTTATGCTTTCCTCGAGTAATCCGCATTCTCTGTAAACCAGACCGAGATTGTAATGCACTGTGACATCATCGGGTTTAATTTTCAAAGCCTCGTTAAATTCTTTAATTGCTGAAGTATAGTCTCCTTTAAGTTGGTAAGTAATTCCAAGATTCAAATGAGCTTCGAAGGAAGAAGGATCAATTCTGAGGGCTTCAAGAAACTCCCTTGATGCGATTTCATATTCTTCAATGTCTCTGTAAGCAAGCCCAAGTCTGTTGCGTATCTCAAAATCATCGGGATTTGAGCTCAGTATCTTTTTATACTCCTCAATTGCAAGGTTGTATTCCCCGTTACTGTGGTAGAGTTCTCCAAGATTGTATCTTGCATCTCTGCTATCTGGATTCAATTCAAGCACTCTCTTAAATTCCTCAATGGCTTCTCTAACTGCCCCCTGTTTTATATAGACAAGCCCAAGTAGATGATGAGAATTCTCGTTCTGCGGATTCGTTTTGATGTCGTTCTTCAGCTCGATTACACTTTCTTCAAGATTTCCGAGAAGGAAATAAGCCTGACCCAGTTCATAATGAATATTGAAATCGGGATTCAATTCAAGCACTTTCCTGAATTCTTCTATAGCCCTCTCAAACTCTCCAAGCTCTTTGTAAATAATCCCAAGTTCATAATGAATATTGAAATCGGGATTCAATTCAAGCACTTTCCTGAATTCTTCTATAGCCCTCTCAAACTCTCCAAGTTTTTGATATGCTATTCCCAGATGGTAGTGGACAGAAACCCTGGTGCCATGGTTTTTCACCATCTTTAAACATTTACTGAAGTTATTTACTGCTTCCCTGTATCTACCCATTCTCTGATAAGCAAGTCCTGAATAATAATACAGTTCAGGATTCTCTGTATCCAGATTCAACGCCCGGCTAAATTCTCTTTTTGCAAATTCGAGATTCCCAAGCTCAAGGTAGATTTTTCCGATGAAGATGAGAGACTCAGTTGAATCAGGTGCTAACCTCAGAGCCTCAAGTAATTCCTTGATTGCCATGTTCGGTTCATTGAGTTTGTGATATATCTCACCAAGGTTAAAATGAGCTTTATAACTTGGTTCCCTCTTCAGAACTTCCCTGAATTCTTCTATAGCCCTCTCAAACTCTCCAAGCTCTTTGTAAATAATCCCAAGTTCATAATGAATATTGAAATCGGGATTCAATTCAAGCACTTTATTAAACTCTTTCAGCGCACCTTTGAGATTTTTATTATCTCTGTAGGCAATGCCAAGATAATAATGTCCGTCTATATCTGCAGGATCGATGTTCAGGAATTTCTCCAGCTCTTTAATTGCAGAACCTGTCTTTCCGGAATTGAGGTAGCACATTCCGAGATCAAAGTGAATATTTTTTTGGGGGTTGAGTTTCTGGACTTCTTTAAGTTCTCTGATTGCTCTCTCATACAGTTTTCCCTCCTTGCAGGCAAGACCGAGGTTGTAATGAACTTCGGGATGAGTTGGATTTAATCTTACTGCCTCCTCCAGCTCCTTAATTGCCTCGTTCAATTTGTTCTGCCATCTATAAATACTTCCAAGTATAAAATGAGCTGTAAAATTATCTGGATCGATTCTGACGACTTTTTTCAACTCTGAAGCTGCCTTGAAGTAGTTTTTCTGTTCAAAATAAATTACTCCAAGGTTCATGTAAATCTCTGATGCCCGAAATCCTGTTCTCAGAACCTCCAGAAACTCCTTTATGGCGAGTTCAAATTTCTCTACTTCTTTATAACACAACCCGAGATTATATCGTGCATCAACAAAATCGGGATCCAGCCTCAGAACCTCCAGAAACTCCTTTATGGCGAGTTCAAATTTCTCTACTTCTTTATAACACAACCCGAGATTATATCGTGCATCAACAAAATCGGGATCCAGCCTCAGTACTTCTCTGAACTCTTCAATTGCATTGCTGAACTTTTTTTGCCTCTTATACAGATATCCAAGGTTTTTATGCGCATTATAATTGTCTTCTTCAATCCTTAAAACCTCTTTAAACTCACGCTCCGCTCTGGAAAAATTACCTTGCTGGAGGTAAATTTCTCCGAGTGCCATATGTAATTTTACATCCTGAGGGTTCAGTCTGAGGATGTCAGTGTAGAGTTTAATTGCGCTGTAAAAATCCCCCTTCGCCAGATAGGAGTCTCCCAGCTGATATATTACCTCCTCACCTGTGGGATCAAATTCCAGAACAGTTTCAAATTCTTTTATGGCGAGTTCAAACTTACCTGTCTTTTTGTAGCATATTCCGAGATTATAGTGAATTTCGTAGTCGTCAGGATTTAATCTGAGAACTTCTTCAAATTCTTTTATTGCTTTCTCGTAATCTTCCTGCTGGAAATACGAGATGCCGAGGTGGTAACGAGCGTCTTCAAATTCCCCCCTTCTCAGAACCTCCAGAAACTCCTTTATGGCGAGTTCAAATTTCTCTACTTCTTTATAACACAACCCGAGATTATATCGTGCATCAACAAAATCGGGATCCAGCCTCAGCACTTCTCTGAACTCTTCAATTGCCCTCTCTACATCCCCGTATTCTCTGTGGATTATTCCGAGTTTGTGGTGAATTTCGTAGTCGTCAGGATTTAATCTGAGAACTTCTTCAAATTCTTTTATTGCTCTCTTAAAATCTCTCAGCTTCAGATAAGCGTCGCCGAGTTCATAATGAACCTTAAAGTCATCAGGATTTAATCTGAGAACTTCTTCAAATTCTTTTATTGCTTTCTCGTAATCTTCCTGCTGGAAATACGAGATGCCGAGGTGATAACGGGCTTCTATGTTCTCCGGATCAATTTTCAGGCAATTTAGATATTCCCTTATTGCTCTGCCAGCATCCCCCTGGCGGTGATAAAGTTGACCGAGGTTGAAAAAAGCCTCGCTATTAGATTTGTCTATTTTGGTGGCTTTGAGGTATTCCTTTCTTGCTAAATCGAGCTTACCCTGATCCTGATATGCAACACCGAGACTCAGATGAGCATCCGCATCATCTGGATTGATTTTTATTGCCTCTGAGTATTCAGCTATCGCCTTCTTCAGCTCACCCTTCAGATGATACAGCAGTCCAAGGTTCAGGCGTGCCTCAGAGTCCTTAGGGTCGAGTCTGATTACTTTCTGAAATTCTTTAATCGCCCTGTTGTAGTTTCCCTTCTTATAATATATCAGACCAAGATTGAAGTGAGCATCAACGTTATTCGGGTCTGTCCACAGTGTCCTGATGTATTCACTTATGACTGAGTCAAGATTTTCCTCTTTATGCGACGAGTAATCATTAGTTCTCATATCTTCTCATCTTCTGGCTTAATCTTATAATCATAATCATTTTCTATGCACACATCTTCTTTTTTGTTATTAAACTTAGCGAATAACACATAATGATAGGACTGTGGCTATGATTATGAAATAAAATGTGCAGAAAACTGATTACAGGTATTCAAGAGAGAAAATAGGCTGGAAATATCCAATAAATGGAGATCAAATTTTATCACATTAATTTATAATTCAAAATATCCTTTCTGAGAAAGGAAATAAATAACACGACAGTCAATAGCAAGCATGAAGGTCGCAGTTCTCAGACCCGAACAGTACATTGAGGATACTCTGAAATTATTTCGAAATCTGGATATAGACATTGTACCAGTCCCATTTATCGAAATAAAGACTGAACGATCAGGAATTGAGAAAATGGGTGATCTGGAGAAGTTTGATGTTGTCATTATCACAAGCCAGACTTCAGCTAAAATTGCAGTCAAGTTCAGGGAAAAGCTCAAAAGAGCGAGAATTATAGCAATTGGTAAAAGGACTGCAAAAATACTATCAGATGCTGGATTAAAGCCTGAAATTCCGGATAAATTTGACTCGAAAACAGTATATGAGAAATATAAAGAAAGTTTAAGAGGAAAGAGGGTTATTTTATTGAGGAGCGATAAGGGAGACCCGATTCTAATGAAGCTGTCAGAAGTTGCTGAGGTGGATGAAATAGTTCTTTACAGAATAGAAGAAAAATGGGGAAAGGAACAGGAGGATTTGATTAGACAGATTGCAGGAAAAGACATCGACATGGTTATTTTCTCGAGCAGTATGATGGTAAGGAGTTTTTTCAATCTTGCAGAAAAGATGGGTAGGCTTGATGAGGTTCTCCGTTCGCTGAAGGAAATGGACGTGGTTGCTATAGGCCCTCCAACAGCCCGAATGCTTGAAAACTATAATGTTAAAGCTGAGATGCCAGAAGAATATACTTTTGACGGAATAGTAAAGATTTTACAGTCAAGAGTTTAATCGTTGTTGAGGAAAATGTATATACAATGTCAGGACTGCGGAAAAGATGTATTCAGAATAACGCTCGATAAAAGAGCAGTATGCGTTGAGTGTGGGAAATCATTTCAAATCTGCGTGGAAAGAGTTCCGTTTAAACCTGAACCTCCTGAACCTCTACCACCTGAAAAACCCGAAAAATACTGGTTTAAGTGATAAAATGGATGTCATTGTTAAAAAAAGCGAAATAGAAGGAGAAATTACACCTCCACCATCGAAAAGTTATACCCACAGAGCTTTTATCGCTGCATCTCTCTCACCTCTTGCAGAAGTCTCAAATCCGCTTATCTCGGAAGATACCATTGCTACACTCAATTTCTGTAGATTTATTGGGGCTGGAGTGTTGAGAGACAGATCCGGATTCACATTTGAGGGGGTTGGCTCTATCGAATCAGAAGGATACATTAATCTTGCCAATTCAGGAACTACGCTCAGACTTGCTATCGGCATCCTCTCTCTCTCAAAGTCAGGCAGGTATTCTGTACTTGATGGGGACTCTTCACTCAGAACAAGGCCAAATTATCAGCTTGTTGAAGTTTTAAGAGTACTTGGAGCAGATATCTACGGTAATAAAGACTTCAGGGCGCCGGTCTGGGTTAAAGGTGTTGCCAAAGGTGGTAAAGTTGAAATCAAAGCAAAAAGCTCACAGTTTATTTCGTCTCTGCTTTACTCGCTTCCTTTAGCAAAAAATAACTCCGTTCTGAAAGTTCTCGCAACCAAATCAAAGCCCTATATCGATATCACTCTGCACATACTTAGAGAGAGTGGAATTGAAATCGAATCCATAGATAATAATTTCTACATTTCCGGTGGGCAGGATTTTCGCCTCAGGAAATTCACGATACCTTCAGACTTCTCTTCAACAAGCTATCTGATTGCTGCCGGTCTGATTGCTGGAGATATAACAATAAAGAATGTTTTTGATTCAGTGCAGGGCGATAAAGTGATTATTGACGTGGTAAACAAAATGGGTGGTAAGGTCAGGTGGTATAAAGATGACGGTGAACTGAAAGTAAAGAAATCCAGCCTTGAGGGGATAGAATTTGATGCATCCGATACACCTGACATAGTTCCAACAATAGCTGCACTTGCTGCAGTTGCAGAGGGTAAAACAAGGATATTCAATGCAGAACACCTCCGAATTAAGGAAATTGACAGGATTGAGGGAATCTACCGAAACCTGAAGTCACTTGGTATTGAGGCTAAAGCCACAGAGGATGGACTTGAAATAACTGGAGGTGCAATAAAGCGAGGAGAGGTGCAATCTTTTGGTGACCACAGGATGGCTCTTGCGTTTTCACTGCTCGGACTGGCAGGAGAGGTGATTGTAAATGATGCTGAAGTGGTCTCAGTCTCATTTCCCGGTTATTTCGAGTTTTTAAAGTCCATGGGCGCTGACATTGATTTTGTAACAGAAGGGTGATTTTATGATAGGAAGTACTTTCGGTTACCTTTTCAGGGTGACGACCTGGGGAGAGAGTCACGGGAAAGCAGTTGGTTGTGTGATAGATGGTTGCCCTTCCGGACTCGAATTGAGTGAAAAAGAAGTTCAGATAGAGCTGGACAGAAGGAAGCCCGGAGGAAGACTCGCATCTCCAAGAAAGGAGAAAGACAAGGTTGAGATACTTTCAGGAATTTTTGAGGGTAAAACAACCGGCACACCTGTTTCAATGATTGTTTGGAATAAGGATGTAAATTCAAAGTCATATGAAAAAATTAAATACGTTTTTCGCCCCGGACATGCAGATTATACTTATTTTGCGAAGTACGGCATCAGAGACTGGAGAGGAGGGGGTAGAGCGTCAGCACGTGAAACAGTCGGACGGGTTGCCGCAGGCGCAATAGCAAAAACGATTCTCGGAAAGTTTGGCATTGCTGTTGGAGGCTACACAAAGGAAATAGCTGGAATAAGATGCAATTCAGTTTTTGAATTTGAAGAGATGATGAAAAGGTCAGAAAGAAGCGAAGTGAGGTGTCCTGATGAGGAAACCTCCAAGTTGATGGAGGAGATGGTGACCAACGCAAGAAAAGAAGGCGACAGTGTGGGAGGTATTGCCGAGATAATTGTTCGAAATCCTCCTGCCGGTCTTGGCGAGCCCGTTTTTATGAAACTTGATGCATACCTTGCATACGCAATTATGAGCGTGCCTGCTGTTAAGGGCGTGGAAATCGGAGCAGGTTTTAACGTCTCAAAAATGAGGGGGAGCGAGAACAACGACCCGATTGTATTGAAGTCAGGTAACGAAAAAATAGGATTTGAAACAAACAACGCTGGCGGAATTTTGGGTGGAGTTTCGAATGGGGAAGATATAGTCATCAGAGCAGCAATCAAACCCACACCTTCCATATCAATTTCTCAGAAGACTGTTAATTATCGAACAATGAAGGGGGAAGAAATTACCATCAAAGGAAGACATGACCCGTGTATAGTGCCGAGAGCAGTACCTGTGCTGGAGGCGATGACAGCCCTTGTTATCACAGACTGTATGATGTTGCAGGGATTAATTCCAAGATTCATGTAATTTTTCCATCAATGGTTACGCAACTTCCTAAAGAGCTAATTTAAAATGACGATAAAAGATAGCAGAGAAAAAATGCTAATGATTGTGGTATATAACGGATAAAAACTCTGGGACTCAATGATTTAGTAAAAATTATAAGCAGTAGAATCAATTAAGTCCAATGAAAAGAATAACAGCAATAGCAAAAGGAGAAGTTCAAAGAGTGAATTACAGAGAAGAGGTCCAAAGAATAGCGCGAAGGCTTGGAATAACTGGATATGTTGAGAATCTAAAACCTTATGACGTTAAAGTTGTTGCAGAAGGTGAAGAAGATAAACTAAAACATTTCATTGAGCTAATAAAAATAAAGAGATTCCCGATTTTTGTTGAAGAAATGGAAGTCGAATGGAGCAAAGCTGCCAAAGAATTCAGCTATTTTGAAATAAGAAGAGGAGAATGGCAGGAGGAACTAATTGAAAGACTCGATACGGCAGGAAGATTGCTTTACAGAAGTGTTGAACTCTCAGAAAAATCTGTTCAACTTGGAGAAAAATCTGTTCAACTTGGAGAAAAATCTGTTCAACTTGGAGAAAAATCTGTTCAACTTGGAGAAAAATCTGTTCAACTTGGAGAAAAATCTGTTCAACTTGGAGAAGAAACCTTAAAGGCAATAAGAGAAGAATCAGAAAAGACGAGAACTGTCTTGGGAGATAAAATAGATTCAGCAAAGGATGAGATAGCAGAGAAGATAGACTCTGTCAGAGAAGCAGTAAAAGAGGAGTCAGAGAAAACAAGAGAAGAAATAAGAATGCTTCGGTTTGATTTGAAAGAATATATTGAAACTAATATGAAAGAAATCCATTCAAAGATTTCAGAAATTGAAAGAGCACTGAAGAAAGCTGGTATAATGTGATTTGGTTTTGTTGAGAATTTTTATTTTGATTTAGACAATTTTATTTTAGAATAACTTCTCATATTGCCAAGTAAATGGATAAATTGATGCTTTAATTTTGAGATAAGATATTCAATACAGTGGTCAGAAATAAGAGACAGTAAAAGATTTATTGACTGTAAGTAACTCAATGCAATGAAGGTTGTTATTTCATTAGGTGGCTCAATTCTGATGAGTGATTTCGATTCTGAAAGAATAAAAGAGTACGCAAGGGTAATCGAAGAACTCGGTAAGAAAAGTAGAGTATATGTCATTGTCGGGGGCGGAAGTGTTGCAAGAGATTATATCAATCTTGTGAGAGAACTCGGGGCTGATGAAACAACTTGCGATTATGTTGGAATTGATATAACGAGGATTAACGCCTCGATATTGGCGTCTACAATGACCAGCGCACCCGGAAGAATCCCTGTTGATTTAAAAGATGCTCGAGAATTATCTCAATCACATAATGTTGTGGTAATGGGAGGCACATTCCCCGGACATACAACAGATGCCACCGCTGCTCTGCTATCAGAATATACTGGCGCAGATTTGCTTTTGATTGCCACATCAGTTGATGGGGTTTACTCTGCGGACCCGAAAAAAGACCCGAATGCTGTCAAACTCGAAAGAGTCTCCGCAAGCGAGCTTGTGAAGATTGTCTCAGGCAGCACTGCAGAAGCGGGAGGCAACAACGTGGTCGATTTACTTGCAGCAAAAATAATCGAAAGGAGTGGAATCAAAGCCCTTGTTTTTATGGGTTCTCCTGAGAATATCTTCAGAGCATTTAAAGGAGATGTTGATGGAATTGGAACGGTGATTGAGCCGTAATCAGAAGTGAGAGTATCCTTTAAACTCAATCCTCTTTTTTTCATCCTTCGTTTTAAGCCAAACGCCTTTTTCATTCACAACTTTTCCAATTTCAAATCCATGCGTGCATTCTTTTGAAGTGTAAACAAGCTCATAATCTCCTCCGGAATAGAGAAACAGGTCTAAAGCTTTCTCCTCATTAACGAATTCCGTCAGATGTTCTAAAGGCAGTAAACTCTTCTCAATTACAATGCCTTTACCACTCTTTTCCGAAATAAGATTCAGAGAGACTGCGAGGCTATCACTCACGTCTGTCATGGCACTCACATGTCCTGCTAGCTCAATACCCTCAAACACTCTCGGCTCAGGTGTAAAGAGCTTATCTGGAAATGTTAGTTCATCTCTGCTAAACCCTGAGAATAGCTGTTCGAGACTTAGCTGCGCCTTACCCAGAGAACCTGTAAGACAGACCCTTTCAGTCGCTATTGCACCACTTTGTTTGACATATCTTTCTGCAGTACCTATGGCAAAGCCAGAAATTGCAAGTTCATCCCCAGAGTCAATGTCTCCTCCGACTACCGAAACATCGTATCTATCTGCTATGTTTGCCATACCATTGAGAATTCCTTTGAAGAGTTTTTCTTCAGGTAGAGTTATTGTGAATAGAAAATAATGGGGTTTTCCACCACTTCCTGCTATATCACTCAGATTTACCGCGAGTGCCATATGGCCCATCTCTTCAGGCAGCATGCCTGGCGGAAAATCTGTCCTCTCATGAAGACTGTCTGCCGTGAGAAGTACGTTTTTATTGCCAATCCTGATGACAGCACAGTCGTCCTCACCTGCACCGGCAAGTACCTCTTCTTTCTTTGTCCTGAAAATCTCACTCGCAAGTTTTATCAGGTCAAATTCTCTCATCAACCCTCCATAAGACACAGTATTCTGCCAACCACATAATTGCTCGTATAACTGCTTTTACCGAGAGATACGGAGACAAATCCATGTTTCTTCAGGATTTTCAGCGTTTTTTTCCTGAATTCACCATGCGGAAATCCGCCTATGCAGACCACTGCCCCTTTCTTTATCGTTTCTTTAAGAAAGTCAATGTTTTTTTCCCCGGCTTCGCTCATCAAAATTACGTCACATCCGGTAGAAGACAGCAATTCATTCAGGTCGGACTCAACAATCTCAAGCAGTACATCATCATTTTTTATGACTTTTTTCTCAAATAAGTCCTCAATCAAACCCTTGAACCTGTTATAATTTCTCGGCAATCTTGCTCTGTTATTTATTCTTACAATCTCGTCATTTACTGTGTGAATGTAGATTTTGATACGTTCTGAAACAGGTGAATCAAGGACTGTAATCAGGCAGAAATGGATTATATCCGGTCTTCCTCTGTTCTTGCTATCCTGAAGCAATTTTATAGCAGAATGGTGAATCGAATCATCGAGAAGGATCTTTTCAGGGTTCCTCCCCCTCTTCTTAGCATCTTTTATAACGGATGGGTGATTGAGTATTTTATCCGGAATCCTCTCTACTGCTGAGTCAAGAAGAATGAGAGTGACCTTTGAACACATCTATTACCTTGAACTCAATATAACCCAAGTCTTTGATATTGTATCTTCCCACAACGTCCATTGGAATCTCCCAGTGGTGCGGGTGGTGGTGGTCGGATTCAAAGAAGAATTCTGCATCCGGTGCGGTCAGAACTCTCATTTTGGGGTCGTAACTCTTTATGAGTATGGCTTTGATCTCCTCTCCTCCTTTCAAGTCAAGCTGATTCATCACATCTTCCGGAGGTATTACAAAGCAGATATCACCCTCGTATCTTATTCTCTCGATGAGTCTCATATTCCTGCTAATTACATATCGAATATAATTTTTTCCATTTAGGATTGACCGCCTTAGCTGATGGTAAAATCAAATTTTTAACTTTAACATATCGCCAACCTTCAACTCAATCCTTTTTGTTCATAGTAATCACGGAATAAGACCTGTTTTTTAAGATTATCCGATTGTTCTATTACTTTCTTCGTCCCTGTTAATGCTGAATCTTTTAGATTATCATAATAATCCTCTACATCAATTACTTTAATTATATGAAGGAAATGATTAACTTTTTAAAGGGTTAATACAAAAAATTACTGCTGCTACTGTGCTAAATTTATGCACGGTTGTGCCGGTTGGAGAGGTGGAGTGCAATGTTCGAAGATGAATCTTATGGTAGGGTGATCTTTCGATTAACTGGAGCTAATAAAAAGTATGTCATGGAGATAATCTTCATAACATTTTTTATGTTTCTGTTTCTTGACTCTGCTGGTGCTGTTTTTCCAAGTGGGTTTAATGCTGATGGTGATCCCAGTGAATGGGGGGCAAGTGGTTTTCTTACTGGTGATTGGAGTGTTAATGATACATGGGTTCCCAACCCCGGTATACTGTTTATTGTTGAAGATAACTATAACCCCAAGCAAGGCGGATCATATACAGGTGTCCATATACAGGGAAATGGAAGTAACTATGTGTTTTACGATGAACCCATGAAGAAAAATTATCAGAATGACTGGGTATGGGAGCCATATGGTAAGGAGAAATATGATATTGAAGCAATGTATCTTACTCAAGACGATAATTATGTTTACTTTCTTGTTGTAACTTCACAAAATCCTGATGAAACATATGACACTAAAAAACCGGGAGATCTTAGAATTGATATTGACAAAACATTAAATTCAACAGATGATCATATATATGAACTCGGTGTAAAACTTGCTTCTACAACTGGCTTGACCCAATCACACCTCTATGAAGTTTCAGATTGGCATAGAACAACTACGACTAATTACGTACCTCAGAACTATCCGACTATTGTAGTAAGTGGAACAGATAAGGGTGCAATAGCAGGATTTGCTTATACTTCATGCGGTGATTGTAATTCAGGAACTGGAAGTGATAAAAGCAATCCAATATATATAATAGAACTCAAGATTTCAAAATCGGAGCTTGGACTGAGTTCAGGGAGTTATGCTAATCCAGAGGATTTTAGCTTGGTTACTGGATGCACAAATGAATCAATAAGAATTACCGATGTATTCCCACCCTCATCTATATCCAATCTACAGAATACAACATACTTTTCGAGATTTATCAACTGGACATGGACTGATCCGTCCGATTCTGATTTCTCGCATGTTATGGTTTATCTGAACGGAGTTTTCCAGACAAACGTTTCTGCTGGCGTGCAGTATTATTTCGCAACAGGTCTGAATCCCGAAACAAGTTATGAGATCTCAACCCGTACTGTAGATACATCAGGAAATATCAATCAGACATGGGTGAATCATACTGCAACAACCGCTCCACTTCCAGATGAGGTCTGGGTTGATGATGACTGGGCTGGTTCAAATCTCGGTGATGAAGTTGAAACTGGAAAATATTTTGGCTACAATGCCTTCGATGTCATTCAGGATGGAGTGGATAATGTAAGTATTGGTGGAACAGTTCACGTAAGGGCAGGCATTTACTACGAAATGGTAACTGTGGATAAGAGCTTAACTTTGTTAGGAGCACAGGCTGATGTTGACCCGAGACCAAGTCAGGGTGGAAGAACAGGCTCAGAATCAGTAATAGACGGGTTTGCTACCTATCAAAGTGTCATAATCATTGATGCAGATAATGTTGTCGTCAATGGTTTTGAAATCACAAATGCAACTGGAGACATGATAAAACAGAGCAATTCCCATTCTGATACGATTGTAAAATACAATTACATTCATGACAGCGCATCTCCGGGAGATGATGGAGTGCAGTTGAAGCACTGCATAAACTGTATTATTGAGTACAATTACTTTGAGAATATACTCCAGGATGGAGCAAACATAGCGTCTGACTCTTACAATGGTTCAATCAGGTATAATGAAATAAATGGATCTTACTCTGAGAATGCAGCCATTTTCACGTACAGATCAACCAATATTGATGTCATCGGGAATCTTGTTTACAATGTTTATGTAAATGATGGAATCAAGATTGGAGATTATCGCTATGACGATTGGAATTATGGAGGAGTTGTTAGAGATAATGTTGTTCATGATGGAGTTGAAGATGGTATAACCATTTACGCTTCAAATGTTACAGTTGAGTTCAATGAGATATACAATTGCTACAGCCAGAATGGAGCATTGCATCTGTACAATGCAACCAATACATGGATTAAGTGCAATAAAATACACGATAACAGGGCTAATGGAACCTTAATTGAGGATTCTCAAAATGTTACTTTAATTAATAACGATATATACAACAACTATAATAGCAGTTTCACCACTGCCGGAATCTGGACTGTAGGAGATGTTAGAGAGTTCAGCGCTAACTACAACAACATCTACAACAACTCCGACTACGGATTCTACAATGGTAACTCTTCTCTGATAGTAAATGCAGAAAACAACTGGTGGGGAGATGCAAGCGGTCCTTATCATGCTACTTCCAATCCAAGCGGTTTAGGTAATGCTGTTAGTGATTATGTTGATTTTGATCCCTGGTTGAGTTCTGAGGTTGTTGCTTGTGTTGTACCATCAATAACCCGTTATTGGACTGTTGGTGTTGGTGGGGATGACTGGTCGAGTAGTGCGAAATTTCAGAATACAACTGAAATAAACGGAAGTGCTCAACTTAAAAAAGAAGTTGATGATTACATGAGTTTCTGGAGATTAGATGAAGGTTCAGGAACAACAGCATATGATGAAGCAGGTAATTTTGATGGAGCTTTGCAAAGTGACTGGGTCTCGGGTAAGTATGGAAATGCTTTGAATTTTGATGGAATTAAAGGGTATGTTGATGTAGAAGATGTAGGATCTTGGGAGAATGCATTCACAATTGCAGCTTGGATAAAATCAACTGCTACATCTAGAGGAATAATATTTAGTCACTCATATAATGAGATCTATGCAAGACATATACAAGTGGCACTTGAAGCTAGTGGTCAGATAACATTTCTCTTAAGAGGAGCAGAACCTAGTATTAATGCTCCAAAATTTTTAATTACCTCCACAAATAGCTATAATGATGGAAATTGGCATTTCGTTGTTGTTACAAGGGATGGAGACACAGCAAAGATGTATGTTGATGGTGTAGAAGTTGGTATTGAAACAGATAGCGCTGTAGGAACCATAGATCCTCCAACTTCTGCTTTTATAGGTGTAGCAGAATTTGATGCTGGTAAGGTTCAATATTTTGATGGTGCCATTGATGAGGTACGTATTTACAATAGAGCATTATCACAAGAAGAAATAAACAAGATAATGAGCGATTCTCAATACTATTCACAAGGGAATGTCACATCAGGAGTGCAAGACTACATGAGTTTCTGGAGATTAGATGAGGGTTCAGGAACAACAGCACATGATGAAGCAGGTAATTTTGATGGAGCTTTGCAAAATATGGGGGATGGTGGCTGGGTCTCGGGTAAGTATGGAAATGCTTTGAATTTTGATGGAATTAAAGGGTATGTTGATGTAGAAGATGTAGGATCTTGGGAGAATGCATTCACAATTGCAGCTTGGATAAAATCAACTGCTACATCTAGAGGAATAATATTTAGTCACTCATATAATGAGATCTATGCAAGACATATACAAGTGGCACTTGAAGCTAGTGGTCAGATAACATTTCTCTTAAGAGGAGCAGAACCTAGTATTAATGCTCCAAAATTTTTAATTACCTCCACAAATAGCTATAATGATGGAAATTGGCATTTCGTTGTTGTTACAAGGGATGGAGACACAGCAAAGATGTATGTTGATGGTGTAGAAGTTGGTATTGAAACAGATAGCGCTGTAGGAACCATAGATCCTCCAACTTCTGCTTTTATAGGTGTAGCAGAATTTGATGCTGGTAAGGTTCAATATTTTGATGGTGCCATTGATGAGGTACGTATTTACAATAGAGCATTATCACAAGAAGAAATAAACAAGATAATGAATAATTCCCACCTAGACTCATTTATGAAAGACGCGGGAACTGGATATATTTGGAAGAAAATAAGATTTAATGGTTCAGTTCCACTTGATTGTTTAGTGAAAATTTACATAAATACGACAGACGATGGCTTTAGTTGGACAGGTTGGGTGCCACTTTCTACGAATGCAGCACCAGGAACAACATACACCATTCCACCGGCTTATCAGAAACAGTATGGAAGGTGGAAATTAGCCCTAGAGACAAATGATAATAAAAAGACACCTATAATCCATAATGTAACTTTTATTTCAGAGTCATATTAATATTCCTAATAATTTAATTTTATTTTTACTTAATGAGTAAATAAACCGAAAATAAGTTCAAACGAGCCAAAAATTTAAATAATCGTTAGAATATGGACTTTAAGTGATATATAGCAAGTACTATGATCCTGCATACGGTATAGCTAAATATTTAGCAGATGCACAAAGTCCTAAAGGTAATTTTCCTGCAAGGTGTTACTATGGTGAGTCTTTTTCTATACTACTCTGGAGTCACTTCGATAAGGAATTTGAAGACAATATCCAAAAAGCATTAGAGTACTATAAACAAAAAAATAAAAAGCTTAATCAACTTCATTGGGAATTCAATAATTATGCACTATTTAAATATTACATTAAAACCAAGGATCCAGTAGTGGGGGAACTGGTTAAAGATTTGAAATTTAGAGGCACAAAAGTAATAAATTGGACACTTTTAAGAGCTCTAACCCGATTACTGAGAAATAAGCCTATTGATAAACTTAAAGCCAATCTAGAAATAAATAAGTGTTTGTTAAGGCAGAAAGATGGATTTTTCTTTGATGATAAGAATGTTAGATCTTTTCAATACCACTGTTTCTCAACTGCATTGATAGGTGAATTATTTGATTTAACAAAAAAATTAAAATTAAAAAATAGTTTCTTAAATGGTACAAATTTTATATTGGATTTCATATTACCAAACGGAGATACACTTTATATTGGACGTGGACAAGAGCAGATTTTTGGTTATGGTACTTTACTATTTATTCTCGAATATGCGTATAAGCTTACTGGTGAAAAAATTTATAAAAATAAAGCAAGACAAGTATTGATGTACTTAAATAGGTTTCGCAGACCAGACGGATCGTTTCCATTAGTATTAAGGAAAGGTGAAGAAGGTTATCCTAAAGAAATAAATACAAAAGATACGCAGTATTTAGGATGGTATGCATATAACAATTATTTTGACTATCTACCGTTCCTTGGATACTATCTTATAAAAACGCATCTAATCCAATCTTCTTGTTTTCAAGGAGTAAATACATACAAAGAAAAAGCTGTAACTAATTCTATCAAATACTTAAAAGACTATACCGTTTACACCTCAAATAAGTATAATGCAATTGTGAGTAAGCCGGGAGGATACTGGACAAACGATATGCCATTTCCATACGTTTGTTACAAAAATGAATCCATTTTTCCCTGTTATGGGGGGGAACAATTTGTAGACAGTATATATTCTATTGAACAAATTCCATTACCTTTCGGGAAAACTCCCTTGAAGTGGGCTTATTTTAGAGAGATGGACTATAAATTGATTAAAGACAAACTCATTGCCAAATGTAAATATTACAAATTTAGCAGAAAGTATGAATTCCATACCAGTGGCTTTGATATCTATGATGACATAATATTTAAAAAAGATATTTTTTTTGAAGAATTTTATCCAGTTAACTTATACTTCTTTAAACTTACCAAAATTACAGCTACTGAATTTGAGACAGACTATAATGGTGTTAAGGCTAAAATTAGCACTTCAAAACCATGTATAATCGAGAATAGTAAGTTCTACTGTGCTAGAGGGAAATTAAAGTCACTCCGTGAGAGAATATTAAATGTTTCTTTCTCTAAAGGCGATATCTTAAATAGAAAAATTAGCGTAATTCTTAGTTGATGGAGGGATTTCCATAACTTTGAAGAGAAAATTATTTGAATTAACATTGTATAGTTTTTTGGATAGGGTATTTTTTAGACTATATGGTATAATCTCCTTTATTTTAATAGTCCGGTTACTTTCTAGAACTGATATAGGCATAATTGGTATTGCAGGAGGTTACCTTGCGTTATTTAATTTTTTAAATCTTGCTCCTGAAACTATACTTTTGAGAGATTTTCCAAAAATTAAAAATAATATCAACCAATTCCTTTCGTCTTTTATAGTTTTCTGGTTTGTTAGATCAGCTATCATAATTATTTTATCCGCGATAGTCGGGTTCTTTCTATATCAGCAATTCGGTGAGATAATAGTTCTAATATACTTTCTTGGAACAACTTTAATTTTTAATATGGGTATGTTTCAAAGCTTAATTCAAGAATTATTCTACGTTAGCTTTAAACAGAAGATTGCTATGATTGTAAATATAATCTTAATGGCTATCTCTATATTTTTAATTCTTATTTTGTTTTTTAGGCCTACGCTGATTTTCTATCTTTTTCTATCTTTTTTAGCATCTTTTATTGGAATGCTCAGTTGGCTATTTTTATTAAAGAGATATTTTTCGTTCAAATTTATTTATACAAAAAATAATTTAAAAATTATTAAAGAAAGTATCAGAGATTTTGCCTTGTGGCAACATCTTAATGGCGTCATAACATATGTAATATATCGAATTGATACAGTAATTCTGAGCTTTTTTGTAGCTTTAACAATAGTTGGAGATTACACAATTGCATTAGGAATTGCAAACTTTTTTTTCTTTGTTCCACAAATAGTACAAAAATCAGCCATGGTTGGTCTATCAAATATCAAAAATAAAAGCGAAGAGAGTCTATTTATGAGTATTGCACTTAAATACTCATTTATTTTAGGAATTATGCAATTACTACTTTTTATAGTCTTCGGAAAGTGGGTCATTCAGACATTGTTTACACGAATGTATGTAGAGCAGATTTATTTATACACCGTGTTAATAACCTGTGGCGTAACTATTTTGAATTTTATGCGACCCATAATGTCGCTAATTGCATCTAAATGCAACTTGAGAGAAGGATTTTTAAAAGTTTATTTACCAGCTTTAATAATGTCTTTGATTGGTTATATTGTTTTAACATATCTCTATGGACCGATCGGGACTGCTATAGGAAATATATTTGGATATTCGGTTTTTGCCTTATTGTTATATAGTTTTATGACCAAAAAATATCCTTTGCGATTCAAGTTTAGTTTAATCACACCCGAAGAGAAAGAAATGTTCAAGAAATTATTGAGAGGGTCATAATGAAATTGATCGACTTTTTACAAAATTTTAGCTAATTAACTTAAAAACGGTTAAAAATACATTTGTGCCTAATCATCTAATTATGGCTTTTTCTATTCACTTTTGAAGTGAGTATCACCCTCCAGTTATTATTTTTTAACTCCATTTCTTAATAGCAAAATTAATAAGCTAATTAAGTAAGGTAAATTAATGAGACCGTCTAAGGATCTACTTAAAAACTATCAAAAGGTTAATCGGTTTAAAGATGAGCTAATGACTGCAGGTGGGAGGTTTTACCAGTTACCAGTATTGTCCAAAACCTCAAAAGATCTTGCAGCAGAATTAATAAATAATTGGAGCTAATGATAGGAGATTTCAAAAATATGTGCCTAATGGATGCCAGTACGATAGTATAGACCAAGACGATACATTCGAACACGATTTTAGGACTCTAAAAGATGTTGGAGAAATGAAACTCGAAATGATAACTATGTTTGCAGTAATTGAATATATAGATTTCAATACATTAATTTCATAAAATTTTGGTCTCTGTTAATATCCGCAATTTGCTACCTTTTTCAAACCTAACTAAGCCATATGCGTTTAATGGGAAATTTGCTTGCTTTCTCTCACCACGATACCATAAAAAGTCTCTTATTACATCTACTTTTAACAAAATATTCGCTATTTTTTGTGGTATTGCTTTATTATACCATGAACGGCAAACCTTAATAATTTCCTTGTCCCATTTGTAAGGGAATAGGCGAGCATGTACAACCCAGACATCGCCAGAGTCTCTTGCATACATATGTAATTTAAACTTCTCAGATGTAATTACTTCCCTTACTTTAACAACTACGTCAAAATCTTTTCCAATTAACTTAACCTCATCCACTGGAAATTGATAATACAGATTAGTATTTTTATGTATTAATTCTATGTCATTTATTATTGCCTTCTCAAAAAATTTTTTCTTAAACTGAAACCTTGATACAAAATCCATAAACCAGCTATCTTCAAGAGTTGTGAGAGTATGTTGTCGAAGTATTTTATTTCCAATTAATTCTTCATCGATTCTGAGGTTCCATTTACCATCATGCATTTGAACATCAATTTCAACCTCGTTTGTTGTATCTGAGACATTGGATCTCCATCTTAGTATCTTATGTCTACATCCACCATCAGATAAACTGAAAAATGCAGCAGAATCAGCAGTCTCAAGTCCCCAAACTTCAATGATATTTTGACCATTAACGAGAACTTTTGAAATACAATTATTTTTGAACTCAATGTCAATTGATTTCTTCATTAACTTAACCCCTATTACTCAACTATACTACTAACAAAGTTCTTATAATCTTTTGCAAATCTTTTAAAAGAAAAATCCCTTCTAACAATTTTACGAGGATTAAACTCGTCTCTGTTATTCAGTATTTTTTTGATTGCATTTGAGTAGTCAGCAACTCTCCAAGTTGGTACTACCGCTCCTACCTCTGGAGGATTTATCTCATAAAAAATCCCAGTTTTGCTAACTATTACAGGCAAATTACATGACATCGCCTCCAAAGGAACATAACTACAACCTTCGAATCTTGATGGAAATATAAGAAAATCTGAGGCAGAATAATATTTGTAAAGTTCTTTATTCGGAATTTTTGATCGTATTATAATGTTTTTATTTCTTATTTCGATTTCCCTGTCAGTGATGCATAGGAAGTCAATTTGTCTATTTAATTCTGAGAGCTTTAATATGATATCAAAACCTTTAGCATATTCTGGCCTTCCAACAAATATGCCAATTATAGCCTCTTTAGGTAAATTAAGAATTTCTCTTGTATATTCTTTAGGTATTGGCTTAAATATCTCTAAATCGACTCCATTATGAATCACTGTACTACTCAAACCATAATACTTCTTAATTTGTTCTTTAACAGATTTTGATACTGATATTATTTTTTTATTCCATCCACTAATTCTTTCAAACATGCCATTCTGGTATTTTGTTATATAATAGTTTAGGTTTCTTTTTTTAATACAGTAATCAGCCCAACCTGCAGAATTTCCGTGAAAGATATTTATCGTTGGAATATCAATTTCTTTTAATGTTAAATACCATCCAAACATCCCATTTGAAAATACGACATCAAAATCCATCTTTTTCCATAATTTCATAAAATATTTTCCACAAATAAATGCCATTCTCTGTTCAGATAGGCCTAAAATTGATATATTACTAATTTTCGATAATAAAGAATCATTTTTAGATTTACTATAGTCGATTATCATAAGATCTGGAAATACCTTCTTTAGGTATAAATTAAATGCTTCTACCCCTCCAACATATTCAGATCCTTGAAATGGAGTAATCAAGGCTTTTGTCATCTTATTCACTCATAATCTTGTTAATCTCTTTAAATGCAATTTCATTTGCTATCTTTCGTGAATATTTTTTTTCCACCACTTTCCTACCATAAATCCCTTTTTTTTTAAATTCTTTTAAATTCTCAAGTGCATCAAATAGTCTTTCTTTAAAGTCAATCCATGTATCTGCAAAAAAACCTACATCATATTCTTGCATAAATTGATGAAGTGAACCACCAGCGGGTGCTTTACATGCAATAGGAACCTCACATGCCAAGTAATCAAAGGTTTTAACTGGAAGACAATAATCCATACCATCTGGGAGTGGATTTATTCCAAGATCACTCGACGAGAGGTATTTATACATTTCAGAAGAAGGAATCGGACCTAACATATGAAAATTCTCTTCAATCCCTATTTTTCTTGCAATATTTCTTAATTCGTTTGCGATGGATTTTGACCATCTATCTATTATAACTGTAAAAACAATATGACAATTAAACTTTTTAACAATTTCTTTACCACATGAATGAAGAAAACAATCCAACTCTTTCCCTCCTAAAATACCAGTATAGATTATAACTGGAACGTCAAGTGGTATTCTAAGCTTATTTCTGACTTTTATACCCTCATGCTCGACTCTTCGGAATTTAGACGTCTCTGTTCCGTTTATCACTATAGAGAATTTCTTTAAGGGAATACCGAACTTTGAAGATATCAAGTTTCTTAGGTATGGCGATACAACAAATAATTTATCTGCTAAGAGATACGAGATTTTTTCCAATAAATAATATTTTTTATATTCAAATTTTTTCGTAGAAAGTTCCCCTAATGTTGCCTTTGCATATGTCCACGGATCCCGGACATCTACAATAATAGGTATATTCATAATTTTGCATATTGTGGTAGCAAGAAAAGGAATTGTTGCGGGAGGTGTGGATGCAACTAAAACGTTTATTTCATTTCTACTGAAAATATTTAGTAAATTCCAGAAGTCTTTGTACCTAATTATATCAACTCCTTCGTACTGTTGTTGATATCTATCATTTCGATCTGGAGCGAAAATAGTAACATGATTTCCTTTACTTTTAAAGTATTTTGCAAAACTCATAATGCGTATTACAGCTGCCCCAAACTCGGGTGGGGCAAACTCGACAATGATCCCTATATTCATCCTTTACCTTTTTGTAAATTGACCTTTATAAAATCTCCTTAAGAGTACTCCTGCCATGCTATGGCCAAGCTTATACATTCTATCTGTGGTAAATCTCAGCATCATCCAATAAATACCGTGTTTTAGGTTGTATTTTTCTTTAATAAAATGATAATGTTTTCTTAGAAAATAATTATTATTTCTAATAGTCCAGTACTCGTACATCAGTCTATTCATTGCCCATTGTCCGCCTTTGTTTACTTTTAGTCTTGGGAGATGAAAAGCTATTGCACTCGGACAAAACACTATTTTAAATCCATTTTTTAATGCAGATATTTGTGGATCTGTTTCTTCCCGATATCCGTTACCTTGATAATGTGTGTCATATTCTATTTTATCAAATAATCCCCTATACGTCAAAAAACATCCGTGAACAAACGGAACTTCTGTATCACCATTCACATTCACACTAAAATTCCCTTCAAGCAGTTCAATCTCAATAAGTGGTTTCTCAATTTTATCATATCTAGTTATTGCATCATCTTTGTTCTCGTTCTCTAACATGTATATAAGACGTCCTGCGACAATATCAGCATTGTTTCGTTTCATACATTTTAATAATTCGCTTGAATAATTATCATCAAAAATAACATCATCCTCCCCAAATAGGATTAAATCACTTCTCGAACTCTTAACACCCAACATCTTTGAGAACGCAGCACCTTTCTGAATATTATTTTTAATGTAAGTGATATTCCCGTATTCTTTCATAAACTGTTTGACTACTTCCTCTGTGTTATCTTTGCTAGCGTCATCTACGACAATTATTTCTTCTACAAATTTTTGATTTAGATAAGATGGTAGTGTTCTTTTTAAGAGCGTAGAACGATTATGAGTTGGAATTACTATACCAATCATTTCCCTCCTCTCAGACTTTGCATTCTTCTTACAAATAGATAGTTTTATTGCACCATTTTCTCTAAAATTCTCATTTCTTTCTCAGCAATCTTTCCCCAATCATACTTTTCTTCGACCAATTTTCTCCCATTTTGACTTAAATTTTTTTGCATCTCTTCATCATTTAATAGTTCCTCTAACTTCTCTGGAAAATCATCAATATTTGCTATAATTGCATGTTCATTATTTACTATATCTAAACCTCTCGCTCCAATTGGAGTTGAGATTACTGGTAAACCAGAAGCCATATACTCAAGCATTTTGATGTTAGTTCCACCTCCTGAGAGCATGGGATTGATAGCAATGTCTGCAACTTTAAAATAAGGTGTTATATCATCAATGTAACCAGTAAAGAGAATATTATCTTTTTTAATATTTTTAAATGTCTCACCACATCTACCAACTACTAAAAATAGCACATTTTTATTTTTTATTTTATTTGATATTTTTATTATCTTCTGAGTTGCCTCAATATTTGGCGGATAACCCCAACCAGTAAATAAAACAATTCGCTTGTTTGTTAAACCTAATCTATTCTTTATTTCCTCTTTCTCCTCAAATGAGGTGGTATAAAACTCAGCATCAACACCATTGGGAATCACATGTATTTTTTTATTTGAAATATTGTAAATCTCTGACAACCTTTTTTTGTCATCATCAGATACTGTGAATATTGCATCAGCATTTTTACAGGCAAATTCTTCTTTCCTTTTTATGATATTAATTAATTTGCCACTTATTAGTGGTATATTGCGTATAGTTTGTTTCATCAAGTATAACTCGACATTATGCTCATCGAGTATCACAGGAGCACTTTTTGAATTGTTTCTAAAGATAAACTCAAACTGCCATGGAAATTCTACTTTTATTATATCTGAATTTTTTAATTCTTTTACAAATTGTTTTGGTTTACTCTTCTCAAGAATATTTCCATAAAAAATGGGTTGAATATTGAAAAAATTGGTAATATAACTTGATAATATAGTCATCGAGTTAATAAATCTATACTCAACATATTTTTCGTTTATTTCAGTAAACCAGCTTTTAGGTGGAAATTTTAACTCAAAGAATCTAACTCCCTGTGAAAATAAATATACTTTGTCTATATTATCATGCTTAGATAATTTTAAATTAATGTTATAAATTCGAGTCTCACCACCTCCTTTTGGAGGGTAAACACCAAGTGGTGATACAACGAGTAATCTCATCCGTAATCCTCTTTATTTATTAATTGTTTATTTGTTAGATAAACATAAAAAGTTATTCATTTACATAATTTTTAGATTAAATAGAAGGAAAAAATAGCTATTGAATCATGCCCAATTGAGATACTTTGTCAAGTTAGCTTTTCCAATATCTCCATTTCTTTCTCAGCAATCTTTCCCCAATCATACTTTTCTTCGACCAATTTTCTCCCATTTTGACTTAAATTTTTTTGCATCTCTTCATCATTTAATAGTTCCTCTAACTTCTCTGGAAAATCATCAATATTTGCTATAATTGCATGTTCATTATTAACTATATCCAAACCTCTCGCCCCAATTGGAGTTGAGATTACTGGTAAACCGGATGCCATATATTCGAGCATTTTGATATTAGTTCCACTTCCTGAGAGCATTGGATTGATAGCAATGTCTGCAGCTTTAAAATAAGGTGTTATATCATCAATGTAACCAGTAAAGAGAATATTATCTTTTTTAATATTCTTAAATGTCTCACTTCCTCTCCCTGCGACCAGAAAAACAATATTTTTATTTTCTATTTTCTTTGAAAACCTAATTATCTCTCCAATAGCCTCAACATTGGGCAAATGTTTTGATCCGATAAATAAGATGACTTTTTTCTCATTAAGCTCCATTCTCTTTTTCATTTCTTCTTTTTTAATTTTGTCAGATAACTGAAAGTTTGCAATGTTGACACCATTTGGTATTATACTAAATTTACTTTCATCAATTCCAAAAAACTCAACCAACTTCTTTTTGTCTTCTTCTGATGTTACAAAAATCAAATCTGACTTCTCTAATGCAAATCTTTCTTTATTCAATGTAATTTCGTAAAATTTTTTAGGTACAAATCGTTTTATAGTATTCCTTGCCAATTCAAATTCTGCATTGTGTTCTACAATTATAATTGGGATATTTTTTTTATTTATCTTGTGAATATAACTAAACTGCCATGGATGTTCTACTTTGATTACATCGCATCGCTCTATATACTGCCCTAATATTCGTGGTCTTATCAAATTGAGGACATCTCCAGCAAAGATTGGAGGTAATCCCATTTTGTCTGTTATAAAATAAGTTCCCAGTGAAACTTTATTTACGTATCTGTATTCAGTATAATTATTATTTATTTTTGTAACCCACGATTTCAGATGAAGTTTTAATTCATATGCTCTTATACATTGCGAAAATAAAAATATTTTATTACCTCTTCTTGATAACTCCAAATTTAGATTATGAATTCTAATGTGTCCACCAACTTTCGGTGGGTATACTCCAAAAGGGGATATGTCGAATATCTCCATTATTTATTAATTACTTCTTAACCCTACTTATTGTTTTTCCGATTTTACCTAGCATAATTAAGGATACTAAAGAGTCTCATAGAAATTCATTGTTTTACTAATCATTAACTTTTCATCAAAATATTTTTCTACCCTTTTTCTACCTTTCCGTCCCATTTTTTTTCGCAATTTCTCATCTCTAAGTAACGTATCAAGCGCTACTGCCAACTCACTTGAACTCATTGACTTTACTAAAATTCCACAGTCTCCTACAACTTCGGGAATAGACCCAACTTTGGTGGCAATTACAGGAGTCTCACATGCCATAGCCTCAACCAATGGAAAACCAAACCCTTCTAGTAAGGAAGGTAAGACGAAAATATCTGCAATAGAGTAATAATTGGGCATCTCATCATCTTCTACGTAACCGACTTCTATTATCTTCTTTCTGTCCCTTCCTAAATAATTATAAAATTTTTCCCTATAACCTTTCTCCCATTTTCCAACAATCATTAGCTTAACATTCTCATCTAATTTTTTTAGTGCCCCAGCTACGTATTCTATCCCCTTCCTAGGGGTTGTAAATCCGACATATAGTAGTATTTTCTCATTCTCCAAATGCAATCTCTCTTTTAGTTCGTCTACTTTTCTGGGCTTGAAAAAATTAGTATCTATTCCTGAATGTATGACATCAATTTTTGAGGATTTAATTTTATATTCTTTAACAAACTCTTTTTTAGTCGCATTACTGACAGAAATTAACTTTATCGATTTTTTTAGAGCATTTCTCTCCAATCTTGTGGCAAATTTATAATAGAAGTATCTCATGACTAAATTAGAGAAAGACGAATGGTAAGGGAGATTTCCCATAGCTTTAAGTCTTTGGTTGAAAGATTGGTGAAGTGTTGCAACAAAGGGTATATAACTGGAATAACCGAAGTGAACGTCTATGAAATGAATTAGATCAAATTCCTCTTTTTTGTCTAATTCCAATACTAATTTACTTGCTTTATAACTAAAATCTATCCATCTAGTTTTATCAAGAGCTGAAATTGGAATTCTTATTAAACGAATATTATTTGAGTGTTCTTCTCTTTTCTCTCCGCGATGAGATGTGATTACTGTTGTTTCATATTTTTTAGAAATGCCCCTAGCTAATTTTTCTCCATAAATTGTCAGTCCAGAACTTCTATATGGGGCAAAATCTAAATTTATCAGGCAAATTCTCATATATACCGACCATGCTTGTATATTTATTTTTAGTAGGTCTTGTTATTTTAACCTTCCTTGGAACACAAACCTCCGATAGAGTAGGACTACTATTTTATTCATTTATTAGTTTGACTTCGTAAATTCTTATGTGCCTTACAATTTGTCTAAAATCTGTTGGAAACTCGCCTTTACTGTATGTTAGCCAAGGCACATCAATTTTACCATATCTATAAAAGTCGAAATTTAGTCTCCCTTTAAAAGAATTAATGAATTTATCTGTAGGATTTACTATGTATACCTTTTTACCTTCTCTATTCCATTTGGCACAAGCTTTTAAGACTATGTCAACATCTTCAGAATTTCTTGGAGTTGCTACCCATCCCCAATGATCCTGCCGAAGATAGATTACGTTCTTGTCGTAAATTGACCAGAGAGGATATGCTATGGGTGGATATCTAGAATCAGCAAAAATTAATACAGAATTATCGTCAAAAGAATCAAATATTTTTTCTACTTGTCCTATTGCTCCCTTATACTCAACATGACCAATTATAGGAGAACTGATCATAAGCGTGGAGATAATTAAAGATAACGCTAGTAGAGATAAAATAAACTTCCTGTTTTTTTCATGAAAGCTATTAGAAAGCTCAGTTATAAAGTAACCCACTCCTATGTAGATTAATGGCACTACAGCAAATACGTATCTCCTCATCCACCAAGGACCTCCCCACCAGTGGTGAATGTTCGAAATGTAAAAGAAGAAAAAGATTAGCATAATCCCTAAGAAAAAATATGTACTTTCATATGGTTTTTTATATATCATTAGTATTATTCCAATAATACCTAAAGCAAGAATGAATGGATGCAGATACCAGCTTAGCATGATCAAGTTGTACCCGTATTTTCCAATAATAGATGTTTTAGTCATCGAATAAACAACAAATAGAATTATAAATAATGAAAAAATATATTGAAACTTTCTTGTATGTTGATTTATATTCAATATTGTTTTATTCAAGTATTTTTTTGGAATTACATTTACACAAACAATTGTAATTACAACCAAAATCAAAGGAATAACGGGAATATCAGGTGCATAAAGAAATGAAAAGAAGTATCTTCTTACGTAGAAGATATAGTAGTACGATGCAAAAGATTGAAAAAATATTAATGTTCCAATAAAGTAAATATAGTGTCTTTCTAACTTATTTAATACATTGAGACCCGTAAAGTAAAGAATAAAAACAAAAATTACAAGAAACATCTCTATTTTAGTAATAAAAAGCAACCCAAAACAAAGTGCTGAAATAATCCCTAGGACTTTATTCTTCGATTTTGTGAAAATGATGTAAACAAAGATTGCACTAAAAATCAAAAATTGAACAAATATCTCAGCACTGTGTGATCTAGAGAACCATATTTGGAGATAGCTTACCACTAATATTGAGACTGCAAGTGCTGCTGTTCTCCAATTAAAAAGGTGTTTTGTTGTAAGAAATATGGCTATAACTGCTAATGAACCAAAAAAAGGCGCAGTATATAAAGCTCCTGTGAGGTTAAACATTAAATAAAAAATAGATATATAAAGATGAAACAAATGAAAATATCTTGGTATGAGTTCTCCTGTAGTGTAATTTGTGATATGGATGCCATTAAACAGGTCTGAGCCGCGATAACCAAATAAAGTTACTATGTTTCCAGGTATATCACTTAATAAAGGATAGTGAAGTACTATAGACCCTTGTTTGGCAATGGCAATTCCGTTGTTCACGTATATATACCCATCCTCATAGCCAAATATATCTTCAAAAGGATGAAAAAATAGAATTATTGTTGCTAGGTATATTAATATTAAAAAAACGGATTTTTTGTCTATATTTGGTTTTGGAAAATTTGAAAATCTAAAGTTGGATTTAAATTTTAAGATCATTAAAACATTATACGACAAAATTAACCCAAGTAATATCCATAGATTAAGGTGTCCCGCTATGGCAAGTATAAATGCCGTAATGCCTGTGATAATAATACTTACTAATACATAAAGAAATAATGTCTCTAAGAATGTTAGATTCACTTCTCTTAGTTTAAGAGCGTTAAAAGTTATATAGCCAGGTAAGAAAAATATGGCAGACATTACGATGAGCTCTCCCAAAATCGCAAATGAACTCATTTTACCTACCTACCAATTTTTCTATAATTTTTTTTATATCTTTTCCAATAATTTTTGGTTGACAATTTAATTTAAAGGTTTCATACCCATTTTCGGCGCTTTCTTCTCTTAATTTCTCGTTCTCCTTCAACTCCAAGATTGCATCAGCCAAAGCATCAGCATCAGCCATTTTAACCAATAATGCGTTCTTTCTATTCTCAAACAACTCTTTATTAGCTGTGTTGTCTCCAACAATTACAGGCTTTTTCATTGCAATAAACTGAAATGACTTGCCAGATATAACCCTTTTTGCTTTACCTAAATCAGAAAAATGACCGCCCAAACAAATATCAGCTTTGGCAATCTCCAATGGTAGCTTTTCGTATGGTACCCAGTCTATAAATTTGATGTTTTTAATATTTAACTTCTGAGCAAGTCTATCAATTTTCTTACGCTCAATACCTTTACCTACCACTATAAACACCACATCTTTATAGGACTCCAATATTTTAGCTGCCCTAACGATGTATTCTATTCCATGCAATGGTAGATACGTTCCGTAGTAAAAAACTCTAAATTTAGTATCCTTTTTTTCAACTTTTCTTGGATAAAAATAATCGTCATCAGCACCGACAAATACTCTATGGAACTTCTCTTCTGGTAAACCAAAGGTATCAACAAAATACTTTATGTGAGCATTTGTATCAAGTAAAACCTTATCTGCTAACTCACAAGAGGATTTATCTAACCAGTAAAAAAATTTACCGATCGGAGAGTTGGGTCTAAAGTTTTTTCTTTCAAAACACATGGTATCATAGGCTGATAGAAAAGCATCGAATATTATTGGCTTATTTTTCAGAGTTCTTCTCACGATCTGAATTAGAGGTTGTCCAAAGAAGCCTACGAAAACTATATCAAAGGATTCTTTTCTCTTAAATAGGAACTTTGTCAATACTTTTGGATACCTAATTGAATAAGATTTAGAGGAATCAGTAAATTCAACTACTTCAACACCACATTTTCTTAACCCTTTCAAGATAACCGCATTCCTTGTATAGGTTGGTTCTCTGCCTGAGATAAATAGAACCTTCATTTTTTATCCTCTATTCAGAGTTTGCATACTCAACCATTCCTACTTTAAATTTAAATCCTGCTTTAAATTAATTTAACACTACCGCTTTCCTCAGAATATGAAAATCTCTTTATTCTACTTTAATCTTTATCTTTTATCTTTGTATTTTCCAGCACCAAATCATCAATATCAAAAACAAGAAATCCAGTGCCTCTATTCTTCTTTATCCTCAATTTCCATCGCTACTGTGAATTGTATTTCTGATAAAAATGAACGATAATTTTTAAATTGAACGATCTTAAAGCTGCTGAAAGGGTTGAAAATCCGCTGAAAATAGCAGAGAGGTATCTAAATCTGCAACAGCTTTGCTTTTTGTGAAGAGTTATGTAGAGGGGTTATTATTCCCTCATATTATTCCGCAGCGCTTGTGAACGGGATGGTGTGGCAGCTGTATTATGTCCTCATATGAGCTGTGAGTTTATTCACACAAAATTCCAACAATTGCCAAGATACCAAAAGAGAAGGCATTGATTTTGTGGTTGAATGGAAGTAGAATTTTCTTTTAAAAAAGAAAATTCAAGAATTTTTGGAACGATTCCAAGACAGGTTGCGAGAGTAATTTTGATAAATGGCAGTAAGGAAGTTCTGGAGTTTATGTAGATTCAGGTGCGGATGGTCTTCGTCAACTTTGTGACAAGTAATAAAGTTTGGGGAAAGTAGAAGGGTTTATATTAAAAGAAATGAATAAGAAAACAAGAGAGGTGAAGAAGGTATGCCTACTATTACTTTGAAAATAAAAGTATTTAAGGAGGGAGATGTATACGTAGCCCTCAGTCCTGAACTTAACGTTTCAAGCTTTGGTGACGATATTGAGAGTGCAAAGAAGTCGTTAAGAGAGGCACTGGAGGCTTTTTTAGAAGAATGTGAAGCAATGGGAACATTAGATGAGGTCTTAGAGGAGGCAGGATTTGTAAAAGAGAAAGACAAATGGTTGCTCGAAGAGCCAGTTTCAGAAGAGAAGATTGCTTTATCTTGTTGAGATATATAATGGGCAGAAAGATTACACCAATTCCTTACAAACTTCTTATAAAGATTTTCGAGGCTGAAGGCTTCTCTATCGTAAGAAGGAAAGGTGACCACATAATAATGACAAAACCCGGAGTTAAACGTCCTGTTGTGATTAAAAGCAGCCCGAAACGTGTACCTGTAACACATATCCGCACAAATATGAAAACTGCAGGGATGAGCAGGGAACGCTACTTCCAGCTTTTAGAGAAAGTAAGGTGAAGACAGTGATGTCCCCTCAAAAGTCTCGATTATAATCCTCAACTGGAATTGTTGCCAAGAGACAATAGAAGTGGAGAGATGGGGTTACCAGTCATACCAGCAATATCCCTTGAAAGTGAGTCTGAAATTCACATATTAACTGATTTTATCACGTTCTTCAAATGATACAAAAATTTATATATGACTGTACCATATACAGTACAATATGATTTCAAGGGACTTATGGGGTAAGATTATTCAGGATTACTTAGATTTAAAAATAGAGCTGATTGAGAGGGATATAAAATACGAGATGCCGGCTGTTCAAAGGGCTCTGGTGATAACAGGACCTAGAAGGGCAGGGAAGACTTACTTCATGTTTCAAATAATAAATAAACTGAAAGAAAATGTAGAAAAGGAGAGAACAATCTACCTAAATTTCGAAGATTTCAGACTTACGAACATTGAGCTAAAAGATATGAACAACTTCCTAAACGTCTACTATTCCATTTTTCCCGAGAATGCTGACAAAACCTGTTACTTTTTCTTGGATGAGGTTCAAAATCTCCCAGGATGGGAGAAGTTCGTCAGATTCCTCTTAGATAAAAATAACAAAGTAATTGTTTCGGGTTCTTCATCCAAGCTTTTATCAAAAGAAATAGCAACAGAGTTAAGAGGAAGGAGCGTTCAAATCAGGATTTTCCCATTCTCTTTCAAAGAAATACTGAAATCAAAAGGTATAACCCTTAAAGATTTCTATTCTACAAAAGAAGAGGCAAAATTGAGAAAATTTGCGAGAGAGTATCTATTGTGGGGGAGCTATCCGGAGACAATCCTCAATCCTTCCTTAAAAGAGGCTATGCTGAAGGAGATTCTGGATTTAACTGTATTTAGAGATGTAGTTGAAAGATGGAAAGCTACCAATCTTAAAGCTTTGAGACTCCTTCTCCTGATGCTGGCAAAATCAACTCATCTTACGATATCAAAGGCATACAGAAACCTTAAGAGTCTAACTGATGTTGGAAAGGCTACAGTTGCAAATTATCTGGAATATCTTGAAGACTCGCACGTCTTTTATTACCTTAAACCGGTTGTTAAATCTTACAAAAAGCAGGAATTGCTCGGTTTTAAGCCCTATCTGGTAGATAACGGGTTGTTAACTATACTGGGAGTTGAAGATAAATCAAGACTGCTGGAAAACCTCGTTTTTACAGAGCTTCTTAAGAAGAATTATCATAACCTGTTTTATTACACTACAGGAAAAGAAGAAGTTGACTTCGTAATTAAGAGCAGACAAAGGACCTGGCTTATACAGGTTACCTACGAATTGAATGAAGACAACTATAAAAGAGAATTAAATAGCTTGATAAAAGCCTCAGAATACTTTGATTCCAAGGATTTGCTTATTTTAACCTGGGATCAGGAAGAACTGCACACAATTGATGGTAAAGAAGTTAAAGTTATTCCTATGTGGAAATGGTTGCTGAATTAATAGATATCAACAAAGATAATATGAATCGGTAGCAGAAACTAATCGCTCGTATGTCCCAAAGAGAGTTGTTTGAGATTGAGATATTTGACGCATCAAAGTTTGTTGAAACTGGGTAAATAAGGCTGAGTGGTTTGCAGATTGTTAAGGTGTGAATTATTTGGTATTCTGTCGAAAAAGATACGGACTTACTGCTTTTTCTGTAAGTAGATTCACTTTTCTGTCTCGCTCAGATAACTCCCTTTCAATTCTAACAGTTCAAGTAAAAGTTTTTTCTATCAGAAAATTCAACAAGAATATCAATATCACTTTCTGATTTCTCCTCTCTTTCATAAAAGAAATTGAAACACTTATTTTCCAGCACCAAACCATCGATATCTAAACAAGAAATCCAGCATCTCTAAGCTTTTCTTTATCCTCAATCTCCATCGCTAATCGCCCTTTCCTTTCATCATTATTCCATTTCACGAGTTCTGCTTTTTTACACATTTCTCCAATGATTCTTTTGACCTCAGGGAGAAAATCAGGGGAGGAAATGAAATAGCAGTTCTACTGGACTTATTACTCTACGAATTTGCAAAGCATTAAAATTAGCTTTCTAATCATCTAATATTTCCCTATTTAAATTTCAAGCCTTGGCAAACTCCTTTAGCTGTCTTCCATCAAAAGTTAGCAGATCTTGTCTCAATAACTTTGAGAGGCATATGGCAGTATAATCAAAGTAGGAAAGTTTATTGCTCTGATTCAGGAATAACAACAAGGCTCTATCCAAATACTTTTGATTATTATAATATAGTATAAAGATTTCAGTAGCCTCAAGCATATCATATACATCTCTAACAAACTCGATACTCTCTCTGTAAAGCAAAACCGCAAGCGTTTCTATTAAAATTTCATATGGAATTACTATGTTTTCAACCTCTTGAAACAACTCCTTTGCTTTTTCATGGTTAGCGTCATAAGGTAGGAACAATGCAACAAGAAATGATGAATCTGCTACTGCCATAGTATTTCATCTATTCTTTCACTTATCCTTTCTTTCTTCCGGTCCTTGTGCAACTCTTCAAAATTTTCCAAGAACTTCAGGAATTCAACCTTAGATACTTTCTTTTTTCTATTGTATTCATCCAAAAATATGCCTATGATCTCAGAAAAGGACAAATTCTTTTTAACTCTTCTGATTCGTTCATAAACATCATCTGGGAGCTGTATAGTTTTTGCCATATACTGTATATACACCCAACATTATTTAAATTTTACACTCCAAGTTGAGCAATCACCTCAAATCATTTATCTACTGTCAGTAAATAAACTACATTGAGTATTGATTTCTAGAGAAATCAATTCTGGTCGCAGTGAAACTTAATCTTCTGTCCTATGAACTTTATCACTTCTATTCCTTTGCAATAATTTTCGGGATTATCAGTCTGTTTGTGTTGAAGGACAGAAGTGGTGAGAAGAGATTAAAGCTAAGCTATATGATAGTGATACCTCTTCTTATCGCAATCGCAATCAGAGCAATCCCTTTCATCGACAACTCCGTTCCATTAGGATATGATCCAGGGTTCTACAAATACGAGATAGAGAGATACTGGAAAGGTCTTCCAGAGATCATACCTCCGGACTTGGAGGACTGGGACAGGCAGTGGTCCCCTCCCGGTCTGTTCATAATCACCAGCATTCTTCACCTGTATGGATTCAATTCCTTTGACAACTACAACTTCCTGTTTATTTTCTTTGATGTTCTCGTGGTTTTTGCAATTTATGCTGCTGGAAAAAGATACTTCTCGCAGGAAGCAGGTATTATTGCTGCTCTTTTTTATTCAGTCTCGCTCGTCCAGTTCGCTGCCTTTTATCTTTTTTATTACAAGAACCTAGTCTCTGTATATCTTGCCCTCATAGCTTTCTACATGCTTAAATCAAAGAAATACCTGCCACTTATACTAACTGGAGCCGCTGGGAGCAATTCACAGACCAACCTTTCTTATCTTCGGTCTTGCATATCTTCTCTCATTTGTCGGAGATTTAATATCACCTTCGGACAGAGCTAAAGCGAGTTTATCGAAGAATTTTATTTCAGGAATCCTGATACTATCGCTTGCAATTGCCTTCTATATACCTGCTCATCTTTCTGCCTTCGCCCCACTAAAGTCAATAATCGAGTCTACAGAGGTCAAAATTCAGGAAAGCATAGAAGGTAAAGTCAGCCCTCAGAAATCTGGATCGGGTAATTTTATAACTGTAGAGGATTTCATTTATTCGTCAATGTATTATTTACCACTTGCTGTTTCTGGTTTTTTAATAGCAGTAAGAAGAAAGAACCTCAATCCGTTTCTGTTCTGGATTTCTGTTACTTCAATAATCATTTATTTCCAGCTATTTTTTTACAGTCGTCTCATCATGCATCTCGATATTGCGCTGACTCTGGTTGCTGGCGCTGGCTTTTACTATCTCCTGAAGTACAACAGAGTAATCTCTCTAATTGCTCTTGTGCTTCTTGTATCAACTGCATTTTACGCTGCTTATGAACTATCATCAGTATCAAAACCATTTGTGGATGAGGATGAAATCAGGTACATAAGCTCGCTCCAGAATAAAGAAGATGCATATGCGATGTCGATAATCAACTTCTACACGCCTTGGGTTGCAGGTTACAGCGGAAAAGAGACAATTGACCCCGGCTTACTTGACTTCAATAAATGGACTCCGATTGAATGGGACAGATTCTGGAGAACTCCTGACCCGGTTGAGACAGCGAAAATGCTCTCAATCTATGATAAACCAATCTATATCTACATCGGTAAGAAGATTCGACTTCTGAATGAGAGCAAATTCAGTGGAGACTGTTTTGAGAAGATCCTTGATGAGAATGGAGTGCAAATCTATAGATTTGGATGCTTTAAGGGCAGTTCAGATTAATACGTTTCAACCTTTAGCCCGGTTATTTCTCCAATCCACTTAAAATGCTTCTCATTTCTTGTAACTATAGCCTTACAACCATTATTTACAGCAATTGCAGCTACAATCGCATCAGCTCCCACATCTATTCCCTTCCTTGCAAGCTCACCTGCGATTTTTGCTGCAAAGACTGCATCTTCATAGCTAAAACTCAGAACTTCTAATCTTTCAACAGCTCTTGTCAATTTCTCCACTATTTTCTCTCTCCTCTCTTCATTCTTTACGCTATATGCTCCAAATAATGCTTCAAAAATATTAAAAGCTGTTGTTGCATGAATTCCCTCATCATCAAGCTTTTTTGAGATCTCTCTGATAGAATCAGGTCTTCTTATTAGATCAACAAAATAAGTTGTATCAATACATTTCATGTTCCAACCTTCTGTCTATCTCCTTCCTCATCCCAGCTACTGATTCCTCATACTCTTTTACCTCACTCAGTTCCGGATATAAGTCAAGCACTTCCATTAACTTTCCTTTTTTTCCAACCAATCTCTTTATTACATCTGAAAAACTCTCATTTTCTCTTTTTATTTTCTTTAATAGCTCATATGCACTATCTGAAAGGGAAATTGTTTTAGTCATATGCACACATATGTGTGCATAGTATTTAAATTTATCTTCAGGGTTCAGATATGTTTAAGACCCCACTTTACATTAATAGTCCACAAAATTTGAAAGGAATGCTAAATTTTTGAAGTGGATAAAGAGTAACTATCTGATGCTTCCCTGAAATTATCTAAAAAGGTCATTTATGTGGTGGATAAAACCAGTCCCATGGCTTGTTACACCTCGGGTCATCTTTTCTACCGTTTATAACCTCGGGCACAATTGTTGAATCGTTCCACGGTCTTCTTACCTCATCAGGATTCTCGTAGTCATAAAGTTTGTTGACAAAATAAACAAGCATTGCCGGTTCATCACCGACCACTTTGAAACCATGCCAGTATTTGCCGGGAATTCTCACAATCTGGAGTTTCTCTTCACTTCCTATGACTTCCGCCAATCTTTTTGTTTCTTCGTCGTATGCAACAATTTTCATTGCTCCCTTAACGACAACAAAGTAATCAATCTGACCTCTTAAATGACGATGCCACGCCCGGATTATGCCGGGGTAGCTCATCGAGAGGTTCGCTTGAGAAACCCACTCTTCTCCCAAAAACTCCATCCAGTCTTCTCTCATTATCTCAGAGAAGAACCCTCTCTCATCAGGGAACTTTTTAATGTCAAAAGTTCTGACTCCTTCTAAACCATATTCCTTAATCCTATCCTTCAAATCAACCCCTCCTGAATATTTTAGAGTACAGCAATAAAGATTCGAGATATGCAGCACTCACTAACCACTTCAAATGTGAAATAAGAAAGTTATAAACTTCATTCCCCCCTCTAACGTTCTTGATCATGGATGGAATATCGATTGAGACAGGACAATTCTGCTTGCATTTACCACATGTAAGGCAAAACTCAAGTGAGGCATTATTTTTTAATGCATTGATTAAAGCGAATCTTCCACCCATAAATTCTTCACCATAAACGGAATAGGAAGGACAGTGTATCACACAGTTTCCACATCCAATACAGTAGAAGAGCTCGTTCATACCTTCATTAATGAGCTTACTTCTACCATTATCTATAAGAATCAGCACAACTTCCTTTGGCTCCTGAACCCCTTTTATTAACTTCTTCTCTATGTCTGCGGTCTTACTAACTCCACTTATAATTTCAATAAAAGATGGCAGAACAGAGCCTGTTGCAAAGAATGTCTGAAGTTTGGCTGCATTTAAGGCATCATCTACACTCGGGTATATTTTGTCTATTCCAGCAAATATAATCCATTTCTCTGGCCTATGAATTACTTTGAAGATGTTTCCCTCGTTGTGCACCAGCAAAATTGCACCTTCAGCCGAGATTGAATTAGCACCTGTAATCCCGACTTTTGCTTTCTCTATCTTTTCCCTGATATCTTCTCTAAGAGCAGACACTATCTCTATGGGTTCTGATCCAATACTTTTACCATAAAATCTTGAAAGCATTTCAGAAATGTATTTTGACGAGAGATTGACAGCAGGCCCTGTTGGATGGCACGGAGTTTGCTTGCAAATCTGAATAACCCTATCTCCAATATCAGTCTCAATCACATCTATACCCTTACTCTCCAAAAATGAAGTAACATTCAGTTCCTTTGTCAGATTCGATTTTGATTTTACAACTACTTTTTCTTCTCCTATCTCATTAAGCAATGCAGAAAGGGCATCTTTCCCGCTATTAGCTCTTATAACCCTTATACCGTTCTCCTCAAGATTTCTTACAGCTTTTTCAAGTAATTTTTGATTTCCAACACTTCTTTCTCTAACTTCCCTTAGCTTTCTTTTCCTCTCCTCAATGTCTGGAATTCTATTTATATTGACTTGCTGCCTTTTTTTAACAAGTTCGAATGATTTTCTCATCGTTTCTATTTTTATTGCCTTCTCTACGTTCATTTTCATTTTAAATACCTCATTTTAAATGTCCTTTAAGTTGAAGATACTCTTCAAGTGCCTCTTTCCAACTTCTGTTCTCAAGTTTATTCTTTGAAGCTAAGGAAGAATTCTCAGGTCGTTTTGCTTTTGAAGGAAACTCCTTCGAGCTAATAGGTTCTACTTCAACATCAATATCAAGAATTTCAAATATTGTGCATGCAAAATCATACCAGGTGCATGCTCCTTCATTTGCGAGATGGTATATGCCATTGGTTGCATTCATCTCCACCAATGCCTTAATCTTTTTAGCAGCATCAAGAGTAAAGGTTGGAGACATCACTATGTCATTAACAACTTTAAGCTTGTCCACCTCACTTGATTTAGTGATCATTGTTTCAACAAAATTACCTCCCTTACCACTTGCTCCAGCCACACCAAAAAGACTTGATACTCTTGCTATGTAATACCGTCCAGAATAATTCTTCGTTACAACCTCACCTGCAAACTTGCTCACACCGTAGATATTGATGGGATTGGGTTGATCATCTTCATAATACGGACCTTCTTTCTTACCATCAAAAACGTAATCAGTACTTATGTAAACATTCAGAGCTCCAATTTCACTGGCAACCTTTGCCACATTAAATGCCCCAATTGTGTTCACAGCAAAAGTCTTCTCAGGATTGTCCTCACATTCATCGGTCTTGTGATACGCTGCACAATTAATAATTACTTCAGGTTTCACTTCCTTTAGCTTTAAACAGCTATCCAGACTTGCTACTTCTATATCTTGATGGGTTAATGGAACTGCTGAAGAACCAAAAACCCTTACCAAATCGGAGCCAAGCTGACCATTTGCTCCAATTATTGCAACTTTCAGAGAATCTCCCCCTTCATTGCGACCTCATTTATTATTTTATTTGCTTCTATCAAATACTTGTACCACTCTACTGTTCTGGTTTTCTTCGAGTCTGTGACCTCTCCACTTTTTAACGCATCGTAAATCTCCCTTGCTCCTTCTTTGGGAGTAAATTTCACGCTATATTTCAATACTTTCTTAATTTTATCGAAGCTTACTCTGTATGAACGCTTATCGGGATCACCGTACCACTCAAACCTGAATGGAATGTTTATAGCTTCAGCCACCATTTCTGCAAGAGGGAGAATCTGACAGTTCTGCTCATTGCTCCCCACATTGAAGATCTCCCCATTAACCTTATCCTCATCAGCTTCCAGAACTTTAAGAAAGGCTCTTGAAGTGTCTTTGATGTGTACAAAAGGTCTCCACTGTGTTCCATCCATCATAACCGGTATCTTCCCATTTTTGTAAAAACCAAGAGTCATCCCATTAATTGCTAAGTCAAAACGCATACGGGGTGAAAGGCCATATACTGTTGCCTGTCTTAGTGCAGTAACACAAAAAGAATTATCACTTAGTGCCAATGCATCGTTTTCAGACATTAAATTAGCCTTAGCGTAAGTTGTTAATGGATTTGTTGGAGAACTCTCATTTAACAGGCCATCCTGAAATCCATATATGCTACATGATGAAGCTAAAATGTATTTGCTAACATCATACTTCTTTGCCAGGCTTGCAACTCTCACCCTTCCTCTGTAATTTATCGCCATCGTTTTTTCCGGGTCAAGTTCACCAGAAGGATCATTAGATAATGCTGCCATATCTAATACCGCATCAACCCCCCTCATTATTTCGGGATCAAACCATCTTATATCATCTTTTATCAATTCAAGTTCAGGATTATTTCTTACACCGCTTAAAGTCTCTTCTCCAAAAAAGAATCTGTCAAGACATTTCACTTCGTATCCTTCCTCTAAGAGCATTGGTATCATGATAGAGCCTATATAGCCCGCACCTCCAGTCAAAAGTACTTTCATTTCACCACCTACAAATCGATTTCAGAATAATCTCCAACCACAAATTTAGTTCCTTTTGGTATCCTACTGGCTCTAACAATTTTAACATTCCTTCCTATCAGACACTCGACAAGCCTGCCCGTATTTGAGATTAAGCTCCCCCCCAGTATTACACTATCTTCAATTTCTGTCCCAGTCAGGATGCAGTTATCACCTATAGAAGTGAAAGGTCCAATGTATGAGCTCTTAATTGAGCAGTTTCTCCCAATAATGCATGGGCCCTTAATTGTAGAATTCTTAATTTCAGTACCCTCTCCTACATAAATTCTACCAAACAACCGTGAATTTTCCTCAGTTCCTTGAACGTTTTGTTCAATATCATCAAGCACAAGTCTGTTAGCTTCCAGAATATCCTCAGGTTTTCCTGTATCCTTCCACCAGTCTTTAACGATATTCGACTTAACCTTATACCCATTTTCAATAAGCCACTGTATTGCATCCGTAATTTCAAGCTCATTTCTCCAAGATGGTTTTATGTTGTTAACTGCTTCAAATATAATTGGTTTGAAGAAGTATATTCCAACCAATGCGTAATTTGAAGGTGGCTTTTTGGGTTTCTCAATCAATCTCTTCACAGATCCGTCCTTTCGCAAATCAGCCACACCAAATTGTTGAGGATTCGGAACTTTGGAGAGCAATATACTTGTATCACTTTCATTTTTCTTAAATTCATTAGCAAAATCTACAATTCCACTTTTCAAGATGTTATCTCCCAAGTACATAACAAAACTTTCATCACCTATATAATCTTGTGAGATTTTCACGGCATGGGCTAAACCCTCTGGTTCTGGCTGGTAAATAAAATCTATATCAGCATCCCAGTTTCTACTGTTTACCGTTTCAATAACCTGCTCTTTATTTGGGCCAACTACAACATAGACTTCTTTTACTCCAGCTTCAATGACATCTTCGATAGCATAGAACAGAATGGGCTTATTTGCAACTGGAATCAACTGCTTCTGCTGAGAATATGTTAAAGGTCTCAATCGTGTCCCATGCCCTCCTGAAAGAACAAGTCCTTTCATTTTTCACCTCAAAAATTCATCTCCCACCTTTCTTCATCCTGTAAAGAATCTCCTCCATAAGCAATCTGTTCGATCTCATCATATCTGCGAGCATGCCAAAAATTATCGTTATTACACCGACAGTTATCAGAACAACTGAGAGCACGGCACTTGGCAGATATGGTGTAACTGCTCCTGTCTTAAAGAAGTGAAGTAAAACTCTTGTACCAAATACTAAACCAATAAATGACAGAACTGAACCAATTATCAGAAAAACTCTCAATGGATATGTATCTCTGTACGTCCTGATAATAGTCAACCCCGCTCGCCCAGCATAATTCCATAAATTTGAAATCAATCTCGAACTTCCCTCTCTTCTCCTGAATTCAACAGGAATCTGCTCCACTTTCAATCCATTGTTTACCGCCTGAATAATCGTCTCCTGAACGTAAGTGTATTCGCCCAGCAAATTCATTTTTAAAGCTGCTTCTCTTGAGAAAGCTCTGAAACCTGTCTGTGCATCTCTTACAGGAAAGCCGGAAGCAAATCTTGTAACCCACGTTGCAATTTTATTCCCGATCTTTTTGCCCAAAGGCATGTGATCAAGGTTGTTTATCTGTCTATCGCCAAGTACAAGGTCTACCTTTCCACCTATGACAGGTTTTACAAGTTTTGGAATCTCTTCTGGATTATACTGGTTGTCAGCATCTATATTTACGATGACGTCTGCTCCAAGTTCTATAGCAGCATCAAGACCTTTTTTAAATGTCTGCGCCAGACCGATATTTTTTCTATTTGAAATAATATAATCTGCTCCCGCCTTCTCTGCCACCTCCACAGTATTGTCGGTAGACCCGTCATCTATTACAAGCACCTCGACCTCAGAATTGTTAATAATTCTGGGAACTTTTCTGATTACCTCACCAATTGAATTTTCTTCGTTGTATGCCGGCACCATCACAATGATTTTCATTTGATAATACTTAATTACAAACTTTATAAATTCTATTGGTCGTTGAAATTATAATCATTATTAAAAAAACTTTAAACCAAAAATATTTTCTCATAATTTATTTGACAAAGAAAGAAAAAATTTATATACCGGAAAATTTTCTCGCAAAATCTACATTGAAGTAGAATGGTGGGTAACCCCGGGGGTCTTGTTAAATGAAAAATCACTCATTGATACTGCTTCACCTGTATGATATTAAAAATGGAGAGCACAACTCCAATATTTTTGGAGGAGAACTGAGGTTCAAAATCGAAGAACTGAAAGAATCTGATAAAGCAATCTTGAGACTAAAGGCATCCTCAAACGAGCTTATGAGGATTGCAAAACGCAGTGTAATCAAAAGGGGATATATGCTCAGTGAGACCTTTGGGTGTACTTATAAATCCGAGATTGATGGTAGAAAGATTCTTGTAAATATCTTCAACAGGGAGGATGAATACGTCATTCTTTATTATTCTGAGAACGATGAGGTTTATATGGCATATATAAAAGACGGTAACTTCAGAATTTTGAATGTAACTAACCCGGACATCGTAAAACTGTGCTATAATAAAGATTGAAAATTGATTATAGCGTCAAAGTAAAATTTGCTCGTCATTTCCGGATATTTTTTAAGGGGTTAGAGATGAGTGGAGATAACATGAAGTACCTCAGGTGGGATGAAACATTGTTCAGAGACCCTGATGTTTTCGACCCGGATTATCTACCAGAAGAATACCTTTACAGAGAGAGTCAGCTTTCTCGATTGAAAGCAAATTTAAAACCCGCTATCAGGAAATCCCGTCCGGTCAGCACACTCTGTCTTGGTCCCCCAGCAACTGGTAAAACGACAGCTATAAAACTTCTTTTTAACGAACTCAAGGAGTTTGAAGATGTAATCTGTGTTTATGTGAACTGTCAGATTATCAACTCAAAACAACAGGCGTTTGCAAAGATTTTTGAGAAAGTTTATGGTTATTCACTCCCCTCATATGGAACACCGTTTCTCAAAGTTTATTCAAATATCATGAAAAAAGTGGTGGGGGAGGAGAAAGTTCTTGTGGTTGCACTTGACGACCTGAACTTTCTTTTAGATGATTTGGTGGTTAATGAAATCATTTATGCCCTGCTGAAAGCACATGAGGAGGTTGAAGGTGTTAAAATCGGTGTTATTGGAATCGCAACAGACATCAAGCTCACAGCGAGGCTCGATGAGAGAACTGGCTCAATCTTCCACCCTGATGAGATCTTCTTCTCACCATATGGAAGGGACGAGATAAGGGACATTCTCAATTCAAGGGCTAAACTGGGATTTTATCCCGATGTTCTCACTTCTGATGCTCTGGAGATGATCACAGACTTAACATTTGAGAGTACCGATTTGAGGATGGGTCTGTATTTGCTTAAAATGTCTGGACTTGAAGCAGAGAAACGTGCATCAACAAAGATTGAGATAGAGGATGTTGATAGAGTATCTGAGGGTGGGAAAAAGGTATTCCTCAGAAAACTGCTCGGAGCACTCAGTGAAGATGAGAGGTTGCTTCTCAGGGAAATATATTCAAGAGATAATCTGACTAGCGGAGAACTGTATGAAGAATTCAAAGAGAAAATGAAGATGGGTTACACGAAATTCTATGAAATGCTCAATAAACTTGAGACCATTAAACTTATAGACACAAGATTTGACCAGAAAAAAAGAGGAAGGACGAGGACGATAATAAAAAGATACAACAGCGAAGTTGTCTTAAATGCCCTGAAAGATAATTGAAGATTCTGTATTTGAAGGTGTAGCTGATGGGGAGTAAAAAAGGCATCAAGTTCGAGAGGGAACTCATCCACAGGTTATGGGAGAACGGATTTGCTGCAGTGAGGTCTGCCGGGAGTGGAGCAGCCAGATATCCCATGCCAGATATTGTTGCGGGCAATGGAGAAAAATTCATCGCATTTGAAGTGAAAAAAAGGGAAAAAATGCCTGTGTATCTAACAGGGAGGGAGGTCAAGGAGCTTGCAATGTTCTCGAATCTTTTTGGTGCAGAACCTTTTATAGCTGTAAAGATTCCCAAAGAAAACTGGAGATTTTTCAGCATTGACGGTCTGAAAGAGACTGAGAGTAGTTATAAGATTGATGAAAAAATTTTTAAAAATGGACTCGAGCTGGAAGATGTTTTGGGGGTGAGATTATGAAATTACTTGCTCTTGGAGATATACATGGAAAAATCTGTCATCCGGGAGAAGAGGTAGATGCTGTCTTCATTGCCGGAGATTTCACGAATGCAAGAGATGATGAATTCGCAAAGAATGTCCTCGATATGTTCTCATGTGACATCTTTGCAGTCCCGGGAAATATGGATAGAAGGGGTGTTATCGAGATTCTTGATAGTTACGGAGCTAACATACACAGAAGAACCAAAAAGTTTGCCGGTATCAACGTAACGGGTTATGGGGGAAGCAACCCAACACCCTTCAACACACCCTTTGAGATTGAGGATGAAGTGATAGCAGAACACCTCTCAGAACTTGAACCTGCTGATATTGCTTTATTCCATGCACCTCCTTATGGCTACTTTGATGATGTTGGTGGTTACTCAGTTGGCAGCAAGGCTATAAAAGACTGGATTAAGAGAAATCAGCCTGCAGTAGCAATCTGTGCACACATACATGAACATCAGGGTGTAGCGAAGATAGGAGATACACTTCTTATAAAGGTTGGAATGGCATCTAAAGGCGATGCTGCTCTAATTGAACTGAGGGGAGAAGAAATTATTATAAGGTTTATCAGATAGCATTGCGACCCGGAAATTTTAATGTTTTTACTTCAATTTTTCAAGCCTTGCATTATCATCAAAAAGCCCCGTCCAGACAACCTTATATCCAATTTTCTCAAGAACATCTTCCGAAACACTGTATCTGTCGAGAACTTCTTTTACATCAGAAAGGAGTTCTGGTTCCATGACGTTTACTTCATCTCTTATTTTCTCAAGCAAATCGACTTTAATCGCATGTGTGCCTGCTACAGCATATCCATTTGCTTCTGCAAGTCTGATAAGTTCCGGCATAGCGATCCCTTCCTCAATAAACTCATTCAGATTAACAACGTCTCCCTCCAATTCAATCTCATCTATCTCTGTCCTGAACTCTTCATTTATCTTTTTGATGACAGCGTTGTATGGTATTTTACTGCTGAAGAGAATTACATCTCCAAAAGTTTTATCAATCCCGTAATCTTCTCTTGCAATCAGTATCAACGGGATTTTAAGTTCTCTTATCTTTTCAACTTTCCTGCGTATATATTCTGAAGTCCAGAATCCAGCAATCTCAATATATACCTCTTTATTTTCTTTTTTTATCATAAAATCAGGAATATAAGCATACTTACCCGCCCTGAATACGCCCGGCTCTCTGAAAATCTCTATTCCGGGTTTAATAGCCTTAACCTTTCTTGAGAACTCTTCCTCGAGAGAGGAGTCGTATGATATACTTTCTTCAACTTCCGGAAATGACTCCTTTCTTGAATCATCCAGTTCGAGAGTGAAAATTTTGTTTGCAAAGGAATCAAGAACCTCTGCACTCAGATTCCACTTTTCAGCCCTCACAATCGCCGGTATAAGTTTTGCCATTGCTATTCCGTATCTTCTGGTCATTTTGATGATGGAAGCTGCGCCTGTAATCTGCACACTGTCATCTTCGATTTCGTACATAAGACCAAGATACTTTATTCTCCTGAATATTTCCTTGTGATTTGATGATGTCCAGAAAGATAGTCTAAGAGAATCGAATACAGCGGTCTGAAGAAGAGATAGATTGTATTCTTTTATCAGTTCTTCCGGCTCAAAATCGGGTATTTCTTTTAAAATTTGCTCCTCCTCCCTGTCAGCAAAAATAACGTTCTCAATCCTGTCAGGAGCGACATCAAAATGCAGTGCAGCTTTTTTGATTAACTCTTCTCTCTCAGACTTTGTAGTAACATAACCTCGAAGAAAGAGATATTTCCTCACTTCAGCAGGATTTAACTCTGCAGATACCTCAAAAGTGCATTTTCTTTCAATAATGCGGGCAAAACTTCTGACCTTTTTGTAATTTCTTGCATCTTCCAAATCCTTTAATTTCTTCTTAATTACAGTGTATTTCAATCCTTTACTTTCTTTAAATATTCCGATTACTCTGTCAGCCAGCTTCAGCTCACCCCTGTCAGCAAATCTCGGGAATATTTTACCCTTTCGCCTTGTCACTTCAAGAAGCTCCCTTGGAAGCATGATCCACCTTCTTTGAAGACTTGCCCTTCAACTTACTCGACCTGCGTCTGGATGTATATATTTCAGATGTGTCGACAGATACAAGCTCGTATAACATTGCATTCTCCTTTTTAGGTCTTAAAACCCTACCGAGACGTTGAATAAATTCTCTTGCACTTCCGCTCCCGCTCATTATTATCCCGACATTTGCGTCCGGCACATCAACACCCTCGTCAAGAACCTGACTGCTCACAACAGCTTTGTAACGTCCTTTTTTAAAACCCGCTAAGATTTCTTTCCTTTCTTCCTTTTTTGTTTTGTATGTTATTGCCGGGATGAGGAAAAGCCTGGAAATCCTATAAACGAGGTCGTTGTGGCGGGTAAAAATGATGATTCTGTCACCTTTATGCTTCTCAAGCAGGTCTCTGAGCTTCTTCAATTTGTTTCTTGAGTTGAATGCAATTTTTCTTGCGGTATCCCACGCTCGCAGTGCCTCATAAGCTCGTTCATCGAATCCAGTCCGCATTACAACTTTTCTGAAGTCTTCAGGACTTTTCAGAATAATATTTCTTGACGAGATATAATTTTTGAATACGTAAATATTCTCATCATAAATTTTCGTTTCTTCCGGAGTTAAAGGCACTGAAATTCTTTTCAGAACATAGTTTGCGAGATGAACTCCAGCAAGATCATCTGCTCTCAGCTCAAAAATTTTTCCACCGACAAGATCAGGTAGAAACCTGTGTAAGCCATCTTCCCTCTCATAGGTTGCAGTTAATCCAAGACGATAGGGAGCAGCCGACATTTCAGCAATATTTCTATACGACTCAGATGGCAGGTGATGTACTTCATCAAATACTATCAGGAGAAACCTATTCCCTATTTGTTCAATGTTGATATAAGCAGAATCGTATGTAGAAACCGTAATAGCTCTTAAGTCCTTTTCTCTTCCTGATAACTCTCCACAATCAAAAGGAATTTTCTCCTTCCACTGATCGAGCAACTCAAGTGTTGGTACAACAACAAGGGTTGCCACGTTCAATTCTTTAATAATTTCCAGAGCTACATGAGTTTTTCCAGACCCGGTAGGAAGCACAACAGTTCCCTTTCTGTCTTCCATCCACCTCTCTACCGCCTCTTCCTGATATTCTCTCAGCTCAAACTCTGCATCAAAAAATGGGCATGGTATGGGTTCCAAGACATCATCTTCATATTCGATGTCAGACAGATTAAGATACGAAATTATTTCTCTGTATTTTCGGGCTAAAGCTCGATAGCAACCCCCTCTCTCATCAAATTCAGCATGTGGAATGTGCGCATCCCCCTCAATTTTAATTGTACCTCTGTCAAAACTCAGCTTTGCAAACACATTTTAGCTAAAATTTTGGAGCAAAAAAACTTTTGGAATTTTTTTCCATTTAATTGAATAAAGAGAAAAAACTCATCAGAATAAAATGAAAAAAAATTTATATAGTTTTTTGTATAAGTATATTTTACCTAAAAATGAGGATGTGATGGTGATGGTAGAAGAGTTCTCCAAGCAAGAGGAAAAAGTAATAAAGTTGCTGGCGGAGGCTGGTTTGAATAAAAATATTGCAAAGGTAGTTGTGTTCCTCTCAAAAACTGGCGAGGCAATTGCAAGAGATATTGAAAGGGTTGCAAATCTGAGACAGCCTGAAGTAAGCCTTGCCATGAAGGAATTAAAGTCATGGGGCTGGATAAAAGAGAGGGAAATAAAGAAAAAAGGAAAAGGAAGGCCTTTAAAGAGTTATAAGCTTACGCTCGATTTTAAGGAGAGGGTAGCTGAATTAATCAAAAAGAAAAGAGAGGAGCTCAAGAGAACTGAAGAAGACCTTATGGAACTGGAAGAATTCGTAGGGTTAAAGCGATAATATTCTGTCTATTTTTGTTTTTCTTCTATTTTTAGCTGGTCTATTGTGCATTCTTCAGCTACTTTGTCACTCCTGAGTCTGAGGAAAACAGGGGATCTGAGCTTCTTATCCTGCGTTACTTCAAGAAACTCTACTTCACAGACATACTTCGGTTTTACCCAGTGAACTTTTCTTTTGAAATTGTTCTGCATTAAAGTCTCAGACTTACAGGTTTCATTCTCCCTTAAAGTCTTGGAAAAACTCTTTATAAACTCGTTACTGAATCCTGTACCGACATTTCCGACATGAACATACTCATCTTTTTTGAGTAAAACAAGAACAAGTGAGCCAAAAAAATCTGCCCTCCTACCTTCTCCTTCGAGCCACCCGGCTATAATGCAGTCAACTGTATTTCTTTTCTTTATTTTAATCCATTCAGAACTTCTCTTTCCTGACTGATACTTGCTGTCAATCTTTTTTGCGATTATACCCTCAAGTCCCGCATCGACAGACAATCTGTAGAATTGCTCTCCCTTCTCCTTTATAAACTCGGAAAACATTATATGGGATGTTTCACGGCTTATTTTTCTTAAAATCTCTTTTCTTTCAGACAGGGGCTCATCTGTAATCCACCCCATTGTGTCTGTATAGAGGATGTCAAAAGCGAAATAAACTGCAGGAGCTGTCCTTGAAAGAATATCAATTTTCAGTTTACTGTCAACCTGTTCCCTTCTTTGAAGTAATTTAAACGATGGTTTTCCACCTTCCAGGACGACTATCTCCCCGTCAATTATGGCATTCTCTTCAAGAAATTCAAAAAATTCAAGTTCAGGATAACGTTTTGTGATATCAGCCAGCCTTCTGTTCTGGAGCCTGACTCTCTTCTCATCAATATCTACAAACGCTAAACACCTTGTTCCATCCCATTTCGGTTCAAAAATATAATCCGGGCTGCTGAAAGGTCTTCCTCTTATTGCGAGCATCGGTATTATCTTTTTATCAAACCAGTTCATTTTACGTACCTTTCCTTGACAGCTTCAATGCCCTTTCACTCACGCTGAGAGCGCGAGGGACTTCCCTGCACCTCTGCAAGCGAAGATTTAAGAGCATCGACAAGAGATTTTGCCGCTTTAACCTCTTTGACAACAGATACTTCCTTTCCAGCCATCTTTGCCTCAATAAGTTTTATCAGGCCCTCCTTGTACTCGTCCCTGTATTCTTCCTGTCTCAGTGGTTTTTTCATTGCATACAGGAGCTGTTTAGCAAGCTCAAGTTCCTCTTCACTTACATCGACGCTTACATCCCATCCGGGGATTTCTGCAGGACTTCGTATCTCGTCAATATAATGGAGCTGGGCAAGTAGCAATCCTCCCGAAATCTTCGATTTAGGAGTTTCCACAGCAGAGCTGGGTGAGTTATCAAAGCTTTTAAGAGCGATAAGACGCTCTCTGTTCCTCAGAGCCACCTTACCTATCCCCATACTGTTCGTGGAATTCATAACCTCCTTTAAAATGCAGTAAGCCTTTTCCCCTCCTTTTTCCGGAGAAAGATAGTAAAAGTTATTGTAGTAGATTATGTTAAGCTCTACTGGGTCGAAAAACTGGTTGATTTCAATGTTCTTGACAGTCTTTAAAGGAATTTTTGAGAAATCTTCATCCGAGAGAATAACATATTCATTTTTTGAGACTTCGTAGCCCTTCACAATTTCATCCTTTGTAACCTCATTACCGCACTGCTCACAGATTTTACGGTAATGGATTTTCCCTCCATCTCTGGAATGGAGCATATTGAACTTTATTTCCTTTGTAGTTGTGGCAGTGTACATTTTAACCGGGATTGAAACAAGTCCAAATGAGATTGTGCCTCTCCACACTGCCTTCATAATTACTGTTCTGTTGAGAATCAATAAAAACCTTTTTTGATATCTGTGATACCTCCCTAGCAAGTTTGAATTGAGTACTGGTTTAAGTGAAGAGATGGGCCCGCGGGGGTTTGAACCGACCTGCAGACAGGTCGATCATCAAAATGAGGTATCTGTGATACCTCCCTAGCAAGTTTGAATTGAGTACTGGTTTAAGTGAAGAGATGGGCCCGCGGGGGTTTGAACCCCGGACCTTTCGCTTTCTGAGGTGTTTGAGAGCACATTATCAGGCGAACGCTCTAACCAGGCTGAGCCACGGGCCCCCTTCAACAATCAAAGGAAATTCATCTGAACTCAATCAGGTTGAATGTTTTGTTTGAGTGACCACATCATTTAAAATTTTTCATTGGTTGCTGTTCTACATGCCACTACCTCAAAACTGCCCCTTCATCAGCTGAACTCACCATTTTTGAATATCTTGCAAGATAACCTTTAAGTTCCTTTCTCTGAATGACCAGTTTCTCCCTTCTGGCTGCAATTTCATCTTCATCCACCAAAACATTGATTTTTCTTGCAGGAATGTCAATTGCAATTTTATCACCATTTATGACAAGAGCTATTATTCCACCTTCTGCAGCCTCAGGAGAAATATGCCCGATGCATGGGCCTCTGGTTGCACCGCTGAATCTCCCGTCAGTTATAAGGGCAACTCTCTTATAACCCAGACCGGCTATAGAAGCAGTTGGTAACAACATTTCTGGCATCCCCGGAGCCCCCCTGGGCCCCATGTACCTGATGACAACCACATCCCCTTCTTCAATCTTCCCGCCAAGAATTGCATCTATGGATTCTTTTTCAGAATTGAAAACCTTGGCATTACCTTCAAATCTCTGCATGTCCTCGCTTACTGCGGCAGCCTTGATGACACATCCTTTTTCTGCCAGATTCCCATAAAGAATCGCTATTCCACCTTCCTTACCAAGAGGATTTGTAACATCACGTATTATACTCTCTCCTCTCTCAAATGCCTTTTTTGCTATCTCATAAAGTCTGAGACCGATAACCGTGGTTTCATTATGGAAGTAATCGAGTGCTTTCTTAACAATCATGGGTACTCCACCGCTCTCATCGAGTTCTGAAATAGTGTAGTTACTTGCCGGGTCAATTGAGACGAGATGAGGTGTCTTCCTGCTGATTTCATCAAATTTATCCAGATTCAGTTTAATTCCCGCTTCTTCTGCAATTGCAGGAAGATGCAGAACTGTGTTTGTTGAGCCGCCAATAATCATATCCATTGTTATTGCGTTCTCGAATGAATTTTCAGTCACAATGTCCTCAGGTTTGATGTCGTACTTCACAAGCTCAACAACTCTCTTTCCACTATCTTTGGCAATTCTCAGCTTTCGTGATGAGCCGCATGGAGAAGTGGAACAGTAAGGTGCACTCAATCCCATTGTCTCAGTCAGAATTTGCATTGTGTTTGCTGTATAGAGGCCTTGACAGCTTCCACAATAAGCAGCGCAATAATCCTCATACAATCTCAACCTGTTTTCATCGATTTTTCCAGCTTTGAACATTCCTGCAGCCTCAAAAGCGGTTTTGATAGTAACGTTTTTCCCTCCAATTTTTTCTGCAGGCATAGGCCCTCCTGTGACTGCTATTGCAGGTATGTTGAGCCTCAGAATAGCCATCAACATTCCCGGGATTATCTTATCACATGAACCAACTACAACAAGACCATCAAAGCAATGTGCCTCAACCATGCTTTCTATTGAGTCGGCAATAATCTCTCTTGAAGGCAGCGCAAATCTCATTCCGTCATGTCCCATTGCAATACCATCACAGATACCTATAACCCCAAATTCAAAAGGCACTCCACCTGCTGCACATATTCCTTCCCGAACTGCTCTCGTTAACCTGTCCAGAGAGAGGTGTCCGGGCACAATATTGTTGTATGCATTTGCTATGCCTATAAACGGTTTATCAAAATCATCCTCAACGAGCCCAACAGCTTTAAGAAGGGCTCTGTGTGCAGTTCTGTCAACACCAACCTTTACTTCATCACTTCTCATGATGACTGGATTGTATGGCAATATTTAAAATTATTCAAATCCCCGGACTATTTACAAATCAAAGTGATTTTACATGAGAAAATCAATAATAAATAAAATAAAAATTAAAAATTAAGTCCTGAGAGCCAATTTGATGTCCTCAGCCTTAACAGTCTTTCTTCCAGCGTGTTTTGCCACTTCAATAGCCTTTCTTGCAATGTTCGATGCCCACTCTTCAAGGACTTCTGCCATTGCTTCTCTTGCATCCTCACTGACCCTTTCAGCTCCAGCATTTCTTATCAATCTGTCAATTGGGGCAATAGGCAATTCAGCCATTTCAACTCACCTCCTACAGTATTGAGACTGGTTATTTAAAATATATATAGTTTTCGTATGAACTTCTCTCAATCAGCCCAAATTCGTTACTGAATTAACAAAACAAATTAGATTACTGATAATGTCCTGCTGAACTATACAATAATAAAACCGATTCTCCACTAAAAGTTATTAAATCACAATGCATATATTAGATAGGGTGCTTACAAAATTACCAACAAAATACCAATTCTAACATCTCAATACTCTAAATAACAAACCCATATAACTCCCTACAAAAAGATACATAGCCAAATACGTTTCTACAGGGAACAAACCTGAA
>Ga0209426_1000320_pt1 | contig 58870 bp, 57 predicted proteins | sample Deesub1362B_J571_FD_187697 | JGI IMG/M metagenome (GOLD analysis project Ga0209426, IMG submission 187697) | Deep oceanic, basalt-hosted subsurface ecosystem from Juan de Fuca Ridge flank, Pacific Ocean, CORK Borehole 1362B_J2.571 (SPAdes)... ... | reverse complement strand
TCATAATTTGTTATGTGCTTGGCTATTTTCTCAGCTAATGTTAACGCATTTGATTCTTCGAATGGTAGTTTTCCTGTGATTGCTTTCACGGTTTCGCTTAGTCCAATATGGCTTATCAATCGAACAGTGTTTCCAAGCCTAAAATAAGGATCGCTGTCAACCTTCTGCGCCATAAAAGGAAGTAATCCCTCATTTAAACGCGCTCGCAGAGTTCGGAACTTTATCTCAAGTGCCCGGGTAGCCATCTCTAACTGCTCGTCCAGAATTCTCCAGAAAATGTTTTGGTCTCCATTTGCTTCGTATGCGATTCTAGGCAGATTCAAGATAACATTGCCTAAGCATCCTGTTCTCAAGGTGTCAAGCTCCCAGTCTCTATGCCAGTCAGCCCTTACAACGAACCCCCCTGCGCTGAAACTTAGGTTTTCACGGTTTGGATCGGACAAGTTTGCGAAGCATGGAAGCCCGTTTTCCGCAGCCAAAGCGTGGGCTTTTAGGAAAATTTCTTGTTGTTCTTCCTTGAGTTTTGCAGAGCGTATTTTTATGATAGGGGTTGGATTAAAAACTGGTGTTTTCTTGCTTATCCCCATAGTCGCTTCTAGCAGAGCAGATGCCAGAAGTAATGATTCCTTGATATGGTCGGCGTAAACTCCATCTCCCCCAACAGCTTTTCTTTGAGACAGAAACTTCGGAACTGAAAGTTCTATTCCTAAACTTACTTTTGCGATTTCTCCATGGCTGTTGACATTCTGGTTGAGACTTACGAGAAATCTCTTTAGTTTTTCCTTAATTTCTGTAAGGCTTAAGCCTTTTACAAAGGGAGCTAAGAAAAGGTTAAAGTAATCCAAGCATTGTTCGTCAGCTATTTCCAGAGAACCAAACCTAACGAGATTAATTATTACTGTAAGCGCGTCTTCCAGATTTTTCGGCGGTGGAAAGCCTAAGCTTAGCGGCATGAAAAGTTGAGGGTTTAGACCGTTTTGAAGGTAAAATCTTATGTCGTGTAGGATAATATCTGGCTTTAATATCCAATCTTTTAAGTTTTCTAGGTGGAGACTTCCAGAGGTATGCGCATCCGCGATGTCCCGTGGAAGAATACTAAGCAACGTGTATTCTTCGATTACAGCTTTGCCTGCCGCTTGGTGTACAGTTTCCACGTTTTTGGACTGTTCTCCTATAGAACGGATAAGCCGAGTCACATCGTATACTGGAAGACCAAGTCTTGTAAGCTTGTGCCTATACTCCTCTAGTCCTTTCTCGACAAGGATGGCGTTCACTATTTCACGTATTAAGGGCGCAGTTAAATATCTAGTCTTAAAAGCTTGAAGCCGCTTTTCAGCTGCCCTAGCTATCTTTTGAGCTAAGTCAGCTGGCATCCCGGCTTCTTTCACAAGAGATTCAGCTATACGATTCCGGTCAAATTCCTCAATCGATAGGCGGGAAGTGCGCACAAGCATTTTCTTTCGACGAAATGCTTTCTCCTCAATCTCGTCTGAAATATCTAACATCATCTTACCAAGCTCAGTCAACCGATACTTCTTTGTCTCCACATCCGGCTCGATGAGGTTTGCCTTCAACAAAGCTTTCAAATGATAGGCAAACCTTCCAGCATCCCTCGTGGGATTTAACCTCAAAACATTCATTATTTCTGTATAGGAAAGAGGGCCCCGCTCAAATAGAAGGTTCAAAATCTGAAGTCGGGTAGGCGAGGAAACAGCCTTCAATATCTTTATGCTTTTAGGAGGCTTAGGCAAGCTTTCAACCCCGGTAAAGTCTACCTAAACTATTTAGGAACAAACAGTTTAAAAGTTAGGTTTACAAAAACGAAAGCGAGATAAGATAAATGTCCGACACGGGGCTGTCGGCTAGCTTGGTCTAGGCTCCGAGACTTGGGCTCTCGGGACCCCGGTTCAAATCCGGGCAGCCCCACCAAAATGTAGTGAGGATGTTCTGGATGTTGTTGCAAATAGTTGATGTTAAAAAGTTTCCGTTAGGAGATGAAGATATTCGGAGGCTTGCAGAGATTGAAACTCATCCGAGGGTTATGAAATGGGATATGGATATTCACACAACTGATGTCAATGAAATGTATTGCTTATTCAAGGAGTTCCTTGAAGGGCTTCCCAGTAATGAAGATCAAATCTTTCTTGTTGGAAGGTTCAATAATAAGGTGATAGGTTTTCTTGGGGTTCATCGTAAGGGTAAGCGTATGCGGCATGTAGGGTTGTTGGGATAGCGGTTCATCCCGATTATTGGGGTAGAGGTTTTGGAACAGAATTATTAAAGGTTGGAATAGAATTCGCCAGGAAAGAAGTTTTTTGAGGCTTGAGGCGGATACTCTCGCTGGGAATAAGGCTATGATTAGGGTTGCTGAAAAAGCGGGATTTAAACGTGAAGGAGTTAGAAAAAGGAGGATTAAAATAAATGGAAATTATGAGGATGAAGTTCTGCTTGGAATGATACTTATATAATAGAAAGGTTATCTAATAGTATAGGTCGTGGAAATAGATAATCAATTTTAACAGATAGCTAAAAATTATTGCTTTTTCTTAATATATCTTTTACGTGCAACATCAATACACTCGGTGAAATCATAGTCGTTTCTTTCCTCGATTTCTTCATCTATCTTTATGTAGAGTCGTTCAATGATCATTAACTCGATAAGGGACGCTCCGCCCTTTCCGAACATCATCTCTAGGCATGCTGAAAAATTTTTAGTGTTGGCCGGGATCTCGTTTTTTCTTATGAAATCCTTTTCTAAGTGATAGTAAACAACTTGTCCCATGCTCTTGCCTATATGCTTGAAGGAGTTATCGATAACATCCAGCAAAATCTTGTCAAACTCTTTGTTTAATTTCTTATTTCTCGACAGTTTACTCAACCATGTGCAAGCTTTACTAGGAATTTGAGCTTTATTTATTTAAAATTTACTATCTTAAAGTAAACGATTTATTCTCTATAGTAGTTGTCTATATTTAGAAATAGCAAATCAATATAAAATGCCTCGTTCCTATAAGTAATTAAAACTAACGAGATCCTATAGTTGAAAAGTAAAAAAGCAAGAACAATTGGCATCTTAGGGCGGCCTTATGTAATTGATATACTTGAGTCTTTATGTAAGAAACCGTTACGATTTGTGGATTTGAAGGATAAATGCTTAAATGATCGAACAAGGGCAAACAGGCTTAAGGAGCTTAAAAAGAGAGGTTTCATAAAAACCATAATAGTTGACGTGAATGAACAAAGCTTTGTGCATTATGTTATAACTAGTAAAGGTGAAAAGGCTTTATGTTTGCTTCGTGAACTCGAAGCATTAATTTGTAGTAAATAGGTAATAAAAGGAATCGCAATAATACATAATTAGGACTCCTTGAATGCACTTTACTGTTTTCTTCCCTTTGAGGTCGGGACTTCCGTTTATAATTAGCCTTTTACTAGCGGTTTTTATTAACACGCCTAATTTACAGTGGTAATTGAATATTTAGACAATTGAGTTATGTTTCTTTCGGGATGAATTCATAAGTTATGAATCCTTCAGGCTCCCTTCTTGTCGTTATTAAGCGTACCTTCATTTTTGGCTTTATTTTTCTTGGGTCATCTATTTTAAGCCAAGCTAATACTTTAACTCCTTCTTTCATCTTGGCAATGCCGACTATATAATTTTCGTAGTGCATGTGAGTTAAGGGTTTAACGAAGATCATCGTGCATGTTAAGAGTTCTCCTTCACCGTTAAGCGGTATCCACTGCATGTCGGATTCTAGGCATTGGGGGCAATCTGCTTGGGGTGGAAAGAATTTTTGGCCGCATTTTTTACATTCGGTCATGTAGATTTTTCCTTGTTTTAGTCCTTCAAAAAACCTTTGAATTTTAGCTGTGGCAAGTTGGAATCTTAGGGGTAGCTCGCGAACGCTGACGTAGAGCGGTAGCTTGGTTTTTGCTTCTTCGATTAGGGGTAAGCCTTTTTCTTTAATGCTTTCTTTTGTGATTTCATCTAATTTGAACATGGAGTTCCTCCTATGGGTTTGGTTTTTCTAATGATAGTATTGTTACGTACGCGTAATGTCCTGTCCCTCCAATGTTGTGGGCTAAAGCTTTGCCTCTCTTAATTGTTGCTTGGGCTTCTCGACCAGCAATTTTGCTGTATTCTCCGAGTAGTTGTTTTGTTAAAGTGTATATCATTGAGCAGCCAGTGGCACCTATCGGGTGTCCTTTCGCTTTTAGTCCCCCATCTATGTTTACTGGTATTAACCCTCCGTTATAGGTTTGTTTTTCTCTTAACAAGTTTAGTCCTTCTCCTCTTTTGCAAAAGCCTAGGTCCTCGTATGCCATAAGTTCTGCTATGGTAAAGCAGTCGTGAACGCATGCAACGTCAAAGCACTTGGCTGCTTTGCTGTATTCTATTTTTGCCTTTTTGTAGGCTTGTTTTGCTGCTTCGACTGCGGACTCTAGGCCTGAATACTCGAGTTCTAGGAAAGCGTCCCTTTTACTCAGGTTTCCAGTTCCAGTTGAAGCTCCAATGCCGTTTATCCAAATAGGTGTATCCGTTATTTTCCTTGCTATTTTCTCGCTGGCTAATATCACAGCGGCTGAACCGTCCGTCAAGGGGCAACAATCCAGAAGTTTCAATGGCCAAGCAATGTATCTTGATTGTAAAACGTCATCTACGGTTATTTTCTTCTTGAATTGAGCTTTAGGATTCATGCAAGCATAGAAATGATTTTTAACCGCTATTTCGGCTAAATCTTCCTCTTTTAGTCCATATTTCCACATGTAGCTTGTTGCGTGTAAGGCGTAGTATCCGGGAAAGGTCATGCCGAAGTTTTCGAATTCCCAGAAGTAGTTTCCAGCCCTTCCAATGAGCTCTATTTGGACAGGGGGTGGGGATTCGTACATTTTCTCCACGCCAAGAGTCATGGCCAAGTCGACGTATCCGCTCGCCACAAAATTGTATGCAACAGTCAAGGCTGCGCTTCCTGATGCGCAGGCGGCTTCAACCCTTACGCTTCCCTTTGGAAGGGTGCCACAGTATTCCGAGCATATGACGGCTGGTAGTGCCTCGGCGCTCCATCCACCAGCGCATCCAACTACGAGAAATTCCAAGTCTTTAGCAGATAAATTGGCGTCCTTTAGAGCTTCGCTAACCGCTTCCCATGCTAGCTCTTCAATTCTTACGTCAAACCTGTTTCCAAACTTGCTGTGTCCGACTCCTACAATGGCGACATCTTGCAACATAGCAACTTCCTAACAAAACCATTCTTTTCGTTGTTGTATTGTTAGGTTTTAATTTATTTTTTTCGGTTTCCACTTCAGATTAATATTCTCGATTTCTTAATTCTTTTATCGAGCTTTATAGAATAGAACGAATGTTTAGGTGGTGGACGTGAGAAGCTCAGAAGAATATGTTAAAACGCTACGCAAGATGCGTAAAAACGTTTATATAAACGGGGAGTTAGTGGAGCGTGACTGCCCGGAGCTTTTACCATCCATAAAGGTGCTCTCTAAAACCTTTGACTTTGCGGAAGATCAAAAATTTAGGGAATTGATTACTACGAAATCTCACTTGACGGGAGAGGTAATAAACCGTTTTGTTCATATAAACCAGAGCGCTGATGATTTATTGGCTAAACAGAGGATGATACGAAAATGTTGTCATCTCACCGGAGGTTGCATCCAAAGATGTATGGGATGCGATGCAATAAACGCCCTTTCATTTGTAACTTATGAAGTTGACAAGGCCTATGGAACCGAATATCATAAAAGATTCTTAAAATATCTGGAATTTTTCCAGAGAAATGATTTGACGGCTGCAGCTGCGCAAACCGATGTTAAGGGAAATAGAAGTTTAAGGCCTCATGAGCAGAAGGATCCGGACCTTTATGTGCGTGTTGTGGAGAAACGAAAAGATGGCATAATCGTTAGGGGGGCTAAGAACCATATTACCATGGCTGCCATTGCTGACGAGATAATTTGTTTACCTACGAGGGCTATGAGGGAAGAAGATGCTGATTACGCGGTTGCTTTTGCTGTTCCAGCGGACAGTGAAGGGGTAAAACTGGTCACTCATGTCGCGAATCCTAGACCTAGAAAGGTGTTTAAAGCGCCTATTGCCGAATTTGGGTTTGCGGATTCTTTTGTTATTTTTGATGACCTATTTGTTCCTTGGGAACGAGTTTTTATGTGCGGTGAATGGCCATTCGCTGCGCTTTTAGCTCATGGGTTTGCCCTTTATCATAGGCATAGCTATACTGGATGTAAGCCTGCAATGACGGATATTATAACAGGCGCTGCGGCTCTTGTTTCTGAGTATCAAGGTATAGCCGATAAGCCGCATGTTAGGTCTAAGCTGGCTGAACTTGCGAGTGTGGCGGAGCTTGTATATGCTGCTGGTATTGCTTCGGCTGTGGAGGGGCAACGGCATGACTCGGGCAATTTCATTCCGAACACTGTATACGCTAATGTTGGTAGGCGTCATGCCGGGTTAAACATATATCATGAATCTGAAATACTTACGGACTTGGCGGGTGGGCTGCCAGCAACTTTACCTTTTGAAGGAGATTTCGTTAATCCTGAAACCAAACAGTTTCTGGAGAAGTATATTAAAAGAAGGAAAGACATTCCTGTTGAAAATGTTCACCTGTGCTTCCGTTTGCTTTCAGACATGCTATGCTCATCTTTAAGCGGGGTTTCTGCAGTTGCCGGGGTTCACGGGGGAGGCTCACCTATAATGGAGGAAATAATTATTACTGCTACGTATGACTTTGAGGAGCGGAAAAAAATAGCTGAATATTTGGCTGGCATTAGAGATTCTTGTGTTTAAGCATGCCCATGCTGCTATGGAAATGTTTGATCTATCACTTTTCTTTGAGTACGAATAGTTCTTCTCTTAGTTTCTTGTGGTCTATTTTGAATGCGTCAGTTTTAGGTATTTCACCTCTAAACTCCACTATCTTAGGAACTTTGTAATGGGCTAGGTTTTTCTCGCACCATTCGATTACTTCTTCTTCGGTAAGTTTACCTCTATAGTCGGTTTCTGGGACCACTATGGCTTTGACGCGTTCTCCAACTTCTGGATCCGGAACTCCTATTACGGCTGCTTCTTTGATTTTTGGATGGCTGTATAGCACTTCTTCTATTTCATGGGCATAGACAGAGTATCCTTTGTATTTGATCATGTCTTTTGTTCTTTCAATGAAGTGGAAGTATCCTTCTTCATCCATTTTCACTATATCACCAGTTCTAAACCATACCCTGCCACCTGCTTTGAAGAAGCTTTTCTTGTTTGCTTCAGGTTTGTTCCAGTAGCCCTTCATAACTTGGGGTGCACTTACTACTAGTTCTCCTTCTTTGCCTGGTGAAAGGAACTCGTTTTTATCTGGGTCAGCTATTGCGGCGTAAGTGTTTGGGAGTGGAATGCCGAATGAGCCTGGTTTATTTCTGTTAGGTGGGTTCACATGGGTTACAGCTGTTGTTTCTGTTAAGCCGTAGCCTTCTCGTATTTCTTTCCCCATGAATCTCATCCAGTCTTCTCTTACTTCTTTGTGGAGGGTGTCTGCTCCGCAGAAGATGTATTTCAGTTTCTTCCAATTGAATCTCCTAGCTCTTTTCAGGTCTAGGAAGTATTTGTAGAGGGTTGGAACTCCGTAAAACAATGTTACGTCGTATTGTTCCATCGCTGAGATTATGGCCTCTAAGTCGGGTTTTGCGAATAATATTGCGAGTCCGCCGCGGAAGGCTCCGGTCATCATGATTATGGCTTGTCCGTATATGTGATAGAATGGTAGTAGTGCGATAACTCGTTCCTTTCCCTCCTCTATGTCAGGGAAGAAGCGATACATTTCCTCTTGAACAGCTACAATGTTATAGTGGGTTAGCATGGCTCCTTTGGGTACTCCTGTTGTGCCTCCAGTGTAAGGGAGGGCTGCTAGGTCCTCTTTCGGGTTTATTTCCACCTTTGGTGAATTTGGAGGGTTCTTCTTTATCAAATCTTGGAACATTAGAATTCCTTTTCGTTGACGTATATCTACGGATAGTGTTTTTCCGCGTAGTTTTCCAAATAGTCTTCCTCTAGTTGGGAGGTATTCTTCCACGCTAGTTATGATTGTATGTTCTAGTTTCGTTTCGTCCCAGACTTTTTCCACTTTTTCGTAAAGCAGATCTAGGCAGACTAGACATTTGCTGCCGCTGTCATTAAGTTGGTATTTGATTTCTCTTGGAGTGTATAGTGGGCTCATGGGTGATGCTACTGCTCCTATTCTAAGAATGCCTAAGTAAGCGATAACAAACTGAGGGCAGTTTGGTAGAAATAATGCAACTCTATCTCCCTTTTTAACGCCTAGGTTATGTAGTGCGGTTGCGAATCTCAGAGAAAGCTCATATACTTCTTTGTGTTTCAGTTTTTTGCCGTAAAACACTATTGCTGGTTTATTTCCCCATTTCCTTACAGCTTCATCTATCATTTCTGGTATGGATTTTTCCGGTATTTCAATATCCGCTGGGACTTCCTTAGGATACCATTTTAGCCATGGCCTTTTTTCGTACACTGCTAGAACTGAATCGGACTTTGACTTCCTCATTTTGGATCAAAGCATCTATTATGTAAACGGGACTAAAAAATTTATTTATTCGCTGCAAACTGAATCTTCAACAAGGTTTAAAGTCCTAAGTAGATTTCTCTAAGGTCCCGATCTTTCATTAGTTCTTCTTTTGTTCCCTCTGCAACTATCCTTCCGTGGGCAAGAATATATATCCTCTGTGCTGCTGCAAGGGTTATTGCCACATCTTGCTCAACGAGCAGGATTGTTACTCCGGAACGCCATACTTCCATTATGCAATCAAACACTTTCTTTTTTAAGATCGGGGCTAATCCCAGCGATGGTTCATCTATAAGTAACAGCTTGGGTTTTGACATTAACGCTCTTGCTATGGCAAGCATCTGTTGTTCGCCGCCGCTTAATGTTCTGGACATTTGATCAGTTCGTTCCTTAAGCACTGGGAACAACTCATAAACCCATTCTAAGTCTCTTTCAATTCCTTTCTTGTCTTTTCGTAGGTAAGCGCCCATCATTAAATTCTCAAGAACCGTCATTTCAGCAAAAGGTCTTCTTCTCTCAGGACAGTGGATAACGCCCATTTTTGTAATTTGCCATGGTTTGAGCTTGTCTATTCTTTTTCCGTTAAACATTATGGTACCAGATAAGGTTGGGCGTTCCTTCTTGCCGGGCTCAACCTCTGTTAATACGCCGGATATGGCGCGGAGCAGTGTAGTTTTTCCGGATCCATTTGGTCCAACAACCCCTACGAATTCCCCTTCTTCCACTTTTATGTTAACGTTATTCAATGCTATCGCGCCGTTATAATGAACCGTGAGATTTCTCACCTCAAGCATACTAAATCGCCTTTCCCATGTATACTTCTATTACTTTCTGGTTTTTGGCTATCTCTTCGGGTGTTCCTTCCGCTATTTTTTCTCCTTGGTGGAGTACTATCACTCTTTTAACTATTTTCATGAGGGCGTGGAGTTTATGCTCAACTATTAGAATGCCTCTGGTGGGTTCGTCTAGGTGCATTCTTATGATGGACTTTGTTAGGTAGTTCACTTCGAGGGGGTTTAATCCGCCGAATGGTTCGTCTAAGAGTAATAAATCCGGCTCTGTAGCGAGTGCTTTAGCTATTTCTAGTCGTTTTAAGTCTCCGTGGCTTACGTTTTCAGCTGGCTCAAGCATAACTTCAGATAGGCCAACATCTTCTAGGATGTCTGCGGCTTTTCGTTCCATGGTTTTTAGCCATTCGATGTTTTTTGTACCTCGTGGAGATTTTAGGGCTACCATAACGTTCGCGATTACTGGGAGATGGCGAAAAGGTCTTACAACTTGGAATGTTCTGGCAATTCCTTTGTTGACGATCTTATGGGGCGAAAGCCCGGTTATGTCTTCGCCTTTAAATTTCACGATACCTGAGTCCGGTTTTATGAAACCGCTTATTAGATTGAACAACGTGGTTTTTCCAGCTCCATTTGGCCCTATTATGCCGACAATTTCTCCCTCGTCAACATGAAAGCTGACATTGTTTACTGCCGTTAAGCCTCCGAAACGTTTAGTTAGATTGTCGACTTCCAGCAAATGCATAGTATCACCTAAATTTGCTAGCTCTTCTCCTTTTTCTTATATCTCTTCCAGATTCTGGGGCCTCTTTCATCCAAGTCTCTTGCCTCCTCAAGGTCTTGAAGTTTGTCAGTTACGTATCTTGCTATTCCTCTGGGCCACCTGATGATGAAGATTAATACAATTGAAGTGAAAATTATAAGCTTGGCATGTTCAAATCCGCGGGGTAAAGCTAAATTAAAATTTCTCAGTAGAACTGGTAACAGATATATTAAAACATATTTATCTAGAATATAATAGATGTAGGTCCCTACTATGGCTCCGTAGATTGATCCTATTCCTCCGAGAAACGTTACTATTATGGGTACAAATGATAATGTAAGTGAAAACATTGATGGATTTGCATTTTTTAGAAAATGGGCTTGAATACTTCCAGCTAAGCTTGCGAACATGCTGCTTATTATAAATGACATAATCTTATACTTTGTTACGTTGATTCCACATGCCTTAGCTGCTACTTCGTCGTCGAGAATAGAAATGAAAACGATGCCCGTTTTTGAATTTGCAATTTTATAGATTATAACTGCGGATATAAAAAGCAAAAGTAAAGTAAGATAGTATTCCGCGATTCTCTGCTGTCTTATTGGAAGAAACGGGAAAAAGGGAGATGCTCTAATCCCAATTTCGCCCTTAAACACAGGATTAAGAGGAGACCATTTTATTATGTTAGAAACAATTAAAGGGAACGCCATGGTGACTAAAGCTAAGTAGGGGCCTTTTACTCTTAAACATGGAAACCCGATGATCATACCTGCCAATGCACCTAACAGCACGGCAACTGGTATAGTAATCCAGAGTGGAAGTCCATAATGCCTAAATAGCAATGCTGTGGAATAGCCTCCGATGCCAAAGAAAAGGGCATGGCCAAGACTTATTAGCCCAGTGCGGCCTACAAGAAGATCCCAACTAAGTGCAAAGATGGCAATTATATTTGCATAAATTAATATCCACATATAATATGAACTTAATCCACAGGTAGGTAGAAGGAGAAGGATTAGAAAGAAAAGTACCGCCATAAGTCTCGGTGGAATATCGAAAACATGTGCAGCAAAACTTGAATAAGCTCTCCTTAAATAGCTTATTGCCATGTTCTTTTTACTCCTCCATTTCTATCCGTTTTCCAAATAGCCCTTTTGGTCTTAGAAGCAGCACAAGTACCATAACTGTGAGCGGAACAACTCCGATGATTGCTCCACCTTCTGGAACTGTAATGGCTACAGTTTGTTCAGCGTAACCTATAATGAACGCTCCTATGAGACTGCCCTTTATGCTCCCTAAGCCTCCAAGGATGACTATTGCAAAAGATAGAGCTAACGGATGTAACCACATATATACACCTGCATGTCGAGTAGTGGATGTTGTGATTAATATGCCCGCTGTAGCTGCTAACATAGCCGATATAGCCATAGTTAGCATGTAAAGCCTTTCAGTGTTTATTCCCATCAGCATTGCTGCTTCACGGTCTTGCGACACAGCTCTCATGGCTTTTCCAATTTTCGTCCACTTAATGAAGATGGAAAGAGCGATGAACAAAATCATTGAAGCTACAAAAGCTAGAACCCGAGAATAATCAACGGTTACCCCGAAAATTCTGAAGGATGTTGTTAGAATTGAACCCTTCGGCCACATAACAGGGAGAAAAGATACGCCGAATATTATGAGAATTAGTTGCTGAAATATAATAGCTAAACTGACTGTGACAACCATTACGGCAACTTCATCTCCAATTATCGGGTGAATGGCTAATCTGAAGATCGCGCTACCTATAATCGCCACCAGAATTACGGCTAAAACTAACGCTAGGATTGAATTAGACATTGTTTCCGGCTCTAACAGACTTAGTGCTGTTATAAATGAAAATAAGTAAGCTCCAAGCATGTAAAAAGAACCATGGGCAAGGTTCACAATTCCAGATATTCCATAAATTAGAGTGAAGCCAAGTGCAAGTAAAGCATACACACCACTTGCAATTCCACCAAATATTATGATTTCCTCAATCAAGTTTCGCCACCGAACTCAAAGCTGTTACTGGTTAGTTCCTTTATGTTGATTTGGGCTTCCTATAAATTATTTTCGTGTGGTTAGCTGCAATACATGTAAAAAAGGGATGATTTGAGGTTTTTTACGGTTTGGCTACGGAAGTGGTAGCTCGATGTATTTTCCGAAGTCCTTAGCTATTGTGGCTATGTCATATATGTTTACTTTGTCGTCGTAGTTGATGTCCGCTTCCTTTTCCCATTTTGGATGTCCCGGATAGCTTCCAAATGCCCTTGCAGCTATGGCTACGTCCGTGATGTCAACTTTTCCGTCGTAAGTAATATCTGTTTGAAGCGGGTACATCCATGGCGGGATTGCCCATTTCTTTGAGTAGATTTGATCAACTGGGCAGACGACTTCCATTCTTTCAGAAAGCCATTGAACAAACATTGCTCTCATGTATCCTTGTTCCCAAAGTGGACCATATTCGTTTGAATAAACGTCGTGGTATGAGTCGAATTTGAACTTGCCGCTGAGGCCCATTCTCTCGAAAGATGGATCTTCGAAATAGGCTACTAGTGCATCCTTGTCTAAGGAGCCTATGGCCTCGAGAGCTTCTTTTAGCATGTAAATACCGTCATATGCGCCCCACGCTGTATAAAGCGGCCATCCACCAGTCATATTTACGAATTTATCCCAGAAGACATCCGTTACGCCTGGAACAATGGGGGTTCTTGTTCCAGCAAAGTTAAGTATGCTTTCATATTCACAGGCGCCCCCAGTATTTGCCCAGTACTCTTGCATCTGTGCAATTACGTTAATGCCGACGAGTGTGGCGTTCACTTCCATGGCTCTCCACGTTGAAGCCAAGACACCGCCTGTTATTCCTGAGAATATATGTATCAAAAGTCGGGCTTGACTAGCCATTACATCGCTAAGCCATGGTGAAACGTCGGTTGTACCATCAGGTATTCTGCCAGCGTATGTTACATTTGCATTAGGTCCAAGTACATATGGGTATATATATGGATTTGTTAGTGCCTCATACATTTCAATGGTCCATTCTAGGTCCTCTGCTAGGACCGCAACTCTTACTTGTGGATATCCCATTCCTAGGTCATGTCCATAAATCGGCAGTAGTTTTACGGGTATTAGGAAACCCGCTAAGGCACCAGCTATTGTCTTAAATAGTATAGTGCTGTTGACTGGGTTAACTCTAAACAGATATTTGTATCTTGCGTAGTCTTGACGAACTGTTCCATTAATAAGTGCGCTGGTCGACGCGCCGTTAATGAAGAAGGGAACACCATAATCCGCTGCTACTTCAATCATAGCAGCAGTACATTCGGTTCTGAACCCTCCTATTACAAAGTCAACTCCTTCCTGAGCTGGATCGCATAGTCTCTCCATTTCTAGGGCTGCTGAAGCTGTGTCTATCGTTGGATATGAATATTCATTTGCGAAGACTAATTTAATCTCGTAGCCACCGTCCGAGAGCTGGATTCCACCAGTAGCATTAATTTCCATTGCAGCCATTTCTGCACCTTCTTTCATTCCTACGGGGGACCAATGCGGTAAACCTTGGGGACCTATTATGCCGATTTTTATCTGTCCGACGAAACCTTTTGTTGGCGGAGTTATTAGCATTGTAGCCAAGAGAACCAGAGTAAAAGCTATTCCTACGGTAACTTTTCTTTCCACTCCCTTCCCTCCTTATTCGTCAATTCACTCATTCGTTTGATAACTAAAAAGCTTTATGGAACTTTTTTATATAATAAACTCTGTAAATTTTTAAGCTGAAATCTTAATTAACAGAAAAGAAGAATTTGCGTTTTGAGCCTGTATAATTAGTTGTATCTGAAGTACTGAGAATTATCAACTTATAACTTATGGTTGTAATTTTAACATAAAAGTGATGTAAAGTTAAGTTTATAAACACGTTGACTTCTTTATTCCCTTCAAAATTGGAGGGTAATTTAGTAATGAGGCGGCTTCGAAACATGAGACGTTACCAGATTTTTTTCCTAATTCTCTACTCAATTACAATTCTTCTTTCAGTGGTTTTTTCTACGATTCTAAATCTAACTCAACTATCGTTTAGTTTACTCTTATTCGCCTTCGTGTTAGGGTTTGTGGTGGCAATTTATGGAAGCTTAAGCATTCGTGAGGAAGAAGAAGAAAAATCCTAGACAACTTAAAATTCCGAGTTTAGACTTTTAAATCAAAAATAATAAAAAGGGTGTTTTAAGTTGATCGCGTTTTTCTAGGTTGCTTTTGCCACAGCTGTGCCTATGCGGGCGAATTTCATTGCGTCAGACATGGATCCCTCTATTGTATACTGTTTAGCGAAGTATGCCCTGGTGGGGTCTAGTTGCCTAGTTACCATCTTATAGAAGACTTCTTCTGGGCCCTTTAATGTCACATCTGGCTTTTCATGTTTTCCCTCATGAAACGTAGCTACACCATTTTCAAACTTGATGTAGAATTCCCCTTCCCCCTCCACTATGAATTGTATAACTTTGTTCCATCCTGCCATAACGCTTTTAGCCTCAGCGACTTCGTTAGCTTTTTCTGCTAGTGCCTTATACCCGTCAATTACTCTTCCCATTTAATAAACACCTTTCTTCCCATAATATGGGGACAGTCAAAATTTAATCTTTTCTGATATCAAAGGAAATTGATAGAAATCTGACGGATAAGCCTCCATTTTTAATTTTTATGGACGTTACATTTTGATAAGACAAAACATAGAATGGATTAAAAATTGCAGAGATACACTAAAATATTCCATCAACATTTAACTACTCTTCACACATAGTAGGAAGGATAGACCTTATGAAGAAGGTAGTAATAGTTGATTATTTGAGGTCTCCATTTTCCAGGTCTAGACCTCAACAGCCCGAAAGAGATAAATTCAATCCATTAAGAATGGACCATGTAGCAGCTACGCTTATTCAAAAAATAGTCGAAAGGACGGGCATAGATCCCTCAGAGATCAACGAAGTTTTTGCAGCATGCGCGTTTGGAGTTTGGGAACAATGGACCTATGGTGGTCGGTCAATTGTGATGTTGGCTAAACTTCCAGTAACAGTTCCTTCAGTCTTTGTTGATAGACAATGTGGCTCTTCAATGACCGCTGTACATTTTGGGGCCATGGAGATTATGACGCGGCACGCTGACTTGGTGGTTGCATGTGGAATGGAACATATGACTCATGTCCCGATGGCTAATAATCAGTGGATTAGCCCTCCAATGGATCTAATTGAAAAGGAAGAATATAGAAGAATGTATGAAATGGAAACTGGTTTTGTGATGGGTCTAACTGCGGAAAGATTATTTAAGGAAGCTGCGGAAAAGCATGGAATCACCAAGGAAGATATGGATAAATGGGCTTTAAGAAGCCATCAATTAGCGGTAAAAGCTCAGCAGGAAGGTTTCTTTAATGGAGAAATAATGCCTGTAACCGTAACTTATCCTGATGGAACAACGGAAACTATTGACAGAGACTTAAGCGTTAGACCCGATACTTCTCTAGAAAAAATTCAGAGCTTACCTCCGGCATTTATAGATGGAGGGGTAATAACCGCTGGAAATTCTTCCCCGCTAAACGCAGGAGCATCTTGTGTATTACTTTCCTCCGAAGAGAAAGCTAAATCTTTAGGATTAACACCTTTGGCAACGGTAAAATCGCTAGGATGGGCAGGGGTTCACCCCGCTGTTATGGGTAAAGGTCCAGTTCCCGCAAGCAAAATGGCGCTCAAGCAAGCTGGACTTGATGTAAAGGACATAGACTTTTGGGAGATCAATGAGGCCTTTGCCATAGTCACTCTCTGGTGTATAAAAGAGCTTGGAATTGATCCCGATAAAGTTAATGTGAAAGGGGGAGCCATAGCTATTGGGCACCCTCTTGGTGCAACTGGCGCGAGGTTAGTGGGTACCTTGGCAAGGATATTAGAGGTAGAAAACGGGCGTTACGGATTAGCCACAGCCTGTATTGGTGGAGGACAGGGAGTAGCTACTATCATCGAACGAGAAAAATAAGTTCTTCCTAATTACTTTTGATTTAATTCTTAAACATAAGAGCTACCTAATTTAATTGAAACTCACTCTGTCTGAAAAGTTGAAAGAAAACCAGAAGAGTATCATTTAAGTGCTCTATTCTTTTTCGAAACGTATTAAAATCTAGAGCTCTGCTAATAGGTTAAAAGTGGTCAAAATGGACGTAAACCCAGAAAAAACCAACAAACTAAAGTATTTTTTTGAACCCAGAAGTGTTGCCGTTGTGGGCGCCTCCCGTAATCCTCTCAAATTCGGCCACTTTCTTTTAAAAAATCTGCTCGACTTAGGATTTAAAGGAAAAGTTTACCCAGTAAATCCTAACGCAGATCAGATTCTAGGCTTGAAAGCTTATGCAAGAGTTGATATGATAGAAGATGACATCGACCTAGCCGTTATTATTGTGCCTTCATTTAAAGTTCCCAAAATAATGGAGGACTGTTCAAAGAAACGAGTGAAAGGAGTGGTCATTTGCTCTTCCGGTTTCCGAGAAACTGGCGAATCTGGACAAAAACTTGAGGATGCTATTCTAACAGTTGCAAAAAAGGCAGGAATTCGCATAATCGGCCCAAACACTACAGGAATTCTAAATACCTCTAATAATTTCACAACTTCTTTTGCCCCACTCCCTAAGCTGAGAAAGGGGAATGTAGCATTTATTGCTCAAACAGGTTTATTCGCAGCAGCTGCCTTTTGGTGGATCGTGTCAAAACAACCTTTCGGAGTAAGCAAGATCATAGGGCTAGGAAACAAATGTGACGTGGACGACGCGGAAGTGTTGGAATATCTAACTCAGGACGAAGACACAAAAGTGATCGCTATATACATGGAGGGAGTAAAAAACGGAAGAAAACTCTTCGACATATTCAGAAAGGTCACTGAAAATAAGCCCATAGTCGTGCTAAAGTCTGGTAGAACTCCAGCGGGAATGAAAGCATCAATGTCTCACACGGGTTCTCTGGCTGTGAATGACGAGATCTTCGACGCTGTTTGTAAGCAAACAGGAGTTATCCGAGTAAGTGGTGATCTCGAGGAGCTTTTAGATATAACCAAAGCTTTTGCTTTGCAGCCATTGCCTAAAGGTAACAAAGTCGCGATAATTACTGTTACTGGTGCAGGTGGCGTTATGGCAGCAGACGAGTGTGCTAAGCAAGGCTTGGAACTTGCAAATCTATCCGATGCAACCCTAAACAAAATAGGGAGCAACATGCCATCATGGGCCGTGGTAAACAACCCGGTGGACATCGAACCATTGTTTGAAGCTGTTGGCCCAGAAGATAGTATAAAAATAGCTCTGAACGCGGTTTTAGAAGATAAAAACGTCCATAGTGTTATAGTCTTATTTGTAGCTGTTCCACGGTTTATCCCAATCTTTGATATTAAAGACATCATAAAAGATGTCATAAAAAGAAAATATGAACCTAAGCCTATTTTTACTCATCTCATAGGCTTCAAAGACACTGTAGAGCTATACACTAGACAACTTGAAGAAGAGGGAGTGCCGGTATACTCCTCTATTGAAAGATGCGTTAAAGCTCTAGGTGCTTTGTGGTCATATAAAGCATATCAAATGAAGAAGGCTTGTGGTGGTAAACACTAAAAATACATAAAGCCAGAGGGTTAGACAATAAGAAACATTAGGATTGGTATTGGAGTGAATAATGCATTATGAACCTAGAATGTAGTCTATATGAAAAAAGAGAATCAATAGCGTGGATAACATTAAACCGACCAAACGTCCTAAACGCCCTAAACAGACAACTATGGCATGAAATATACGAAAGCTTAGACTATGCTGAAAAAGACAGAGAAGTACGTGCAGTAATAATCACGGGTGCTGGTAGAGCTTTTTCTGCTGGCGATGACATAAAAGAGGTTGCTGGTTTGAAAGACTCCGAAGAAATAAGGGATTTCTTCTTAAATTTTGCTGTTCCAACAATAACAAAAATTGTTCAATTACCCAAACCAGTAATTGCAGCGGTAAATGGGCTTGCTTATGGCGGAGGATGCGAAATAGCGATGCTGTGCGACTTGGTGGTTGCTTCAGAAAACGCTACTTTTGCTGTTCCAGAGGCACTTATTGGCGCTATACCGCCAATAGCTGCGACGCTGGGGGCGTATCTAATTGGGAAACATAACATTAGCATGATGATGTTAACAGGAGAACCTATAACCTCCCGTGAGGCTGAACGGATGGGGCTCGTTAACAAAGTGGTTCCTTCTCGAGAACTAAAAGTAGCGGCTGAACAACTCGCTGAGAGCACAATGCGGGCGGCTCCTTTGTCAATAAAGGCTATCAAAAAGTTGATGTATCAAGGTTTTAAACGTAAGAAGCTAGAGCAAGCTGTGGAAGAGCTGATCAATACCATACTGTCAGAGGATGGAAGAGAAGGGCATAGAGCTTTTGTAGAAAAAAGACCGCCAAAATGGGTTAAAACATAAACTCAGCTTTTTCTGATTTTCACAAAGTATATGACTACAATTGCTACAATTGCGGCTATGCCTGCTAAAATATAGGGAAGATGCCTCATAACAGTCTCTAGAAAGCTTTCTTCTATCTTTTCCACTACCCTGACAATCTTTACCCTACTTTCTGCTCCTTCTGTAAAGAGGTCGCCAGTCCAGTTAGCCTTAATCTCGTACGTTCCCAGTTGTTCAAAGGACCATGTGCAGTTGAAACGGCTTTCATTTTTGGTCTTAACCCTTTTTAGCAATGTCCATGTGGTTTCTCCAGAAGCTTTATAATAGACTGTAACGTTAACATCGATCCGTTTAGGTTGAATCTCTCCACTTATCGTTACGTTTTTACCGAGAAGCACGGTTTCGGGGTCAACATTGACGGTGATGGTGCTTGATTCCTTTGTTGCGACTACTAAGACTCCCCATATGTTGCTCTCTATTTCTTTATCTCCTTTATACCAAAAAGCTTGAAATTTGAGGGTGACTTCTCCTCCTAGAGGGGACCCCACATATCCCCTGTCCGGCGTCCAAACATAGGAGTAATAACCATCATCATCAGTTTTAACCGTTTCAAGGTTTATTGGCGTTCCTGATTTTATAACTCTAATTGTTACATCCATGCCCGGACCAGGGTTAGGCATAATATGTCCACTTATAGTTACGCTGTATCCCAACGGTAATTTGTACTTTTCCCCGACTTTAACCCAATAATCAGAGTGCAAATCTATCGTAATTTGATACGAGACTGAAGAAATAGTATACGCTCCGTTTATTGGTGGATCGTATTCTATGAGTTCGCCTTGGTCGTTTAATAACGTAATATCGGAGATCTCTAAGTCGCAACGTACCTCTTCGGGTCCTTGATAAATTCCTTGCAAAGTTATAATAGCTATTATCCCATTTCCCTCTGGAAAATCGGCGTAGGGAGGTTCAAGGCTATTCTCAATGGTAACACCCCCAGTCCCAAACATAAAATTAAAAGTGGTATCTCCAAATGTGCCTAGGAAAGGCCCTTCAAATACTTTTGTAACGTTTAGGACTTTAGTGTTGTAAAGGAAGTTAAATTTAATGTAAACCAGTTTATTGCTAGCTATAGTGTTGTTAAGGTATACTGTAATATTGAAAGTTTCAAGTTTGTTGGTCATGTACCGCTTAGGCTTAATCTGTAGGTAAGGTAGTAAACGCTCCACATATGTATATTCATAATATCCACCAGTCCTTGTAGGATAAATCCAGGATAAGCCATCATCTAATAAGAAGGTATCTACGTTGTCTATGTCTAAAATGCAAGTTACTGTTCCGCTTGGAGGAGCGTAGATTATTTCGAGTTCTATTATGGCGAGAAGCCCATCGCCTGTTACGGCGGTTCCCGTAAGTATGCTGTCGCCGACGAGGACGCTTTCGGTAACGCCGTCACCGTCCTCATCGTAGTAGGTTGGTTCTGGCTGGATGGTTGTTTGTCCGGCGAATACGTAGTTGGGATCCCACGTGGGAAGCCAAGCGCGTGTTATATTCAATAAAGTATCGTTTACGTAAAGCCTAACTTGGAAGGCATACAAATCAACTACCTCATACAGAAAAATCGTAGTGTTGAAACGATCCCACTTCGATGTTGAAGTTGTATTAAATTTAAATAAACTGGTTCCTGTTTTTGGATTTATTACACGAATTTCGGTGCTTGAAGCATTAACCGAAATAGCGATCGTTAAAAACAGTGTTGATATCAACGTCAAAAACATGAGCGCTTTGAATACTAATACGTTTTTTTGGATCCGCAAACTTGTTTCCCTCTTACCTTTAGAGAAATAAACACATATTTGAAATTATTGGTCAAGCCCCAGCGAAAATATGCACTTAAAATTGTCTCCTATCCTTTCTTAAACACTGGTATTATTTTTTCGCTATAGTCTAACATCACTTTGCGTGGGTTCGGCCCTACATTTATAAGGAGAAAATGTTTGATACCTACTTTTATGTATTCGCCTATCTTCTCTATACAGTCTTCGACTGTCCCAACCACCGAAAATTCGATTGCAGCTTCAACTGGAATCAATTCGCTGTACTCCAAGAATCTTTGAACTGTTTCGGCGTCAGGAAGCGCTTTAAAATATGATAAGGACTCAAACTCTTTCGGAAGCTCAATGTCGTAACCAGCCTCTTGCAGTATGTTAGGCGATGGAGTAATTTGCGATTTTATTCTTTCAATCTGTTTATGTGCTTCTTCCGCCTTTTCAGTGACCGATGTATAAAGAAAAATTCCCCTATCAACATCGTTAATGGATCTATTTGCCTTTTCTGCTCCTTCTCTGATTAACTTCAACCGTTTTCTAACTAGGCTGGGCGGTAAGGGTATGGAAAGCCATCCGTCAGCTAATTCTCCAGTTAGCCTGAGCGTGCGTGGGCTGTTGGCTCCAAAATAGATCGGTACTTCCCCTCTTACTGGGAAGATCTGCAGAAAAGCACCTTTTAACTTCCAGAATCGTCCTTCATAATTTAAGACTTCACCAGACCATAGTTTACGCATAATAGTTACGGACTCAACTAGTTTCGAAACAGGTTTCTTCCATTCTATGTCAAATGGCTCTAGGTTCATTGACTCGCCAGCGCCAAGCCCAAGTATGGCTCGGCCACCTGAGAGCTGATCTACGGTAGCGACCATTTGAGCAAGAACAGCGGGATGGTGCCTATGGGGGTCGCTAACGCAAGTTCCTAATGAAGCCCTTTGCGTCACTGTGGCTATAGCCGCCAACATGCACCAAGCTTCGGGTACTATTCCAGGGGGAATAAATAATAAGTGGTCAGGAAGCCATATTGAATCGAAACCGGCCTCTTCGTTAACTCTGGCTATTTTAAGTAATCGATCTACAGGTGCGGCGGGAACGGGGAGGAAGCATCCGAACCGAACGGCTTCTTCAGGATGCACATGCTCACCAACATAAACTTTTAATATCATACTACTTTAGAGCTTCGAAATTAAAAACAGTTTTGTGACGGTTTCAGATTTTCCTTCCAGCCTAACCAAAAAGAACCGAACTTTTAACGTTACAAATAATTAGAATCTACAAAAAGGCTTTTATGGATATCGAGGTTTTTGTAGAGGTAAAAAGGTGGGAAGCTATGGAATATAAATATCTGATTTATGAAAAGGCAGCTAGTTTTCTGATGCCGGAAGAAGAGAATATAGCCATCATAACCTTGAATAGGCCAGAAGCGTTAAATGCCCTTAGTAGTGGGTTACTTAAAGAGCTAGACAGTGTACTAGAAGAGATAAGGAACGACGATAAAATCAGAAGCGTAATTATTACAGGGGCTGGCAGAGCCTTTAGTGCTGGCGCCGATTTAAGCGAAGCTGGGTCAGGGGATGAATCTGACATGCGTGCTCGCATGGAGCTAGGGCAAAAGGTATTCGACAAAATAGAAACCTTTGATAAACCGGTAATAGCTGCAATAAATGGATACGCGTTAGGCGGCGGCCTTGAACTCGCAATTGCATGTGATATGCGAATCGCCTCAGAGAAAGCAAGTTTTGGGAACCCGGAAGTTAACATAGGTTTAATTCCGTCTTGGGGAGGATGCGTACGGCTACCCAAACTCATAGGAAGAGCAAAAGCCGCCCAACTAATTCTAATGGGAGAGCGAATAGACGCTAAAGAAGCTGAAAAGGTAGGGCTTGTCAACAAGGTGGTCCCGCCAGACGAGTTGAGATCCACCGCAATTTATATGGCTGGGCAACTGGCAACGAAAGCTCCGATAGCCATACGCTTGGCCAAGAAGATACTTTCAAAGGCCATGGAAATTAGCATGGAAGAAGGCAACAAAATGATGGTTGAGGGCGGAATAACCTGCGCAAAATCCGAGGACATTATTGAGGGGATATCTGCATTCTTTGAAAAAAGGACACCTAAGTTTAAAGGAAAATAAACCAGCCCTCTCTCTTCTTTTTTAAACCTCAAGCGACAACACTTGATTTTTATTCTGCCTTGTTTTAACTGTTAACCATGAAGCTTCCAAGAAACATACGAAGCATTTGTGAAACCCCTACAGCATTGTTAAGCGAGTACAACGATTCTGGAATTAAAGTTATCGGATACACATGTAGCTATGTCCCCGAAGAGCTAATCCTTTCCGCTGGATTACAGCCCTACAGAATACCCAACATTGGAGCCAACGTGAGCTCCCTAACACCAAGCTTCATATGTCCCTTTGCTAGTGCAATTTTGGAAAATATACTAAGGCTTAGGGATTTCTTCCATGGAATAGTTATAGCTCACACATGCGATCCTATGTGGAGACTTTATGATATATTAAAGAAAAAAATTGATGTTCCCCTTTTCTTCTTAAGAGTACCTCATGACACTCAAAATGAGTTGTCGATCAGTTTCTTAGAAATGGAATTCGTGAGATTCAAAAAGTTTCTAGAGGAAAAATTTAGAGTAAAAATCAGCGGTAAAGCACTGTCAAACTCAATAAGACTATGCAATGAAAGCAGAAGCTTGCTTAAAAATATCTACCTGCTCAACAGCGATAGCAAATACAAAATAGACGCATCCATTCGGTTCCAGCTTGTCCTTGCAGGTATGTGGATGCCAAAATTGGATTTCAATGAACAAGTTAAGGCATTAGAATTCAACAGTGACGAAAAACATGGCAATGTAAGGTTGCACGTGAATGGCACTGCAATATATGATCTCAACTTGATAAGCATAATGGAGGAAGCTGGCGGATTTGTAGCATCTGATGATTTATGCACAGGCTCAAGGTACTTCTGGAGCAACGTCGAGAAGGGGTCAAGCCTCATGTCGGCTTTAGCTCATAGATATGCCAGCAGAACTCCTTGTCCATCACACGGACCCCTCAACCATAGACTTGATTACATAAAACTCATGGTTAGGAAGTTTAACGTACAAGGGGTAGTAACCCTTTCTGGAAGGTTTTGTGATCCGATTTTGTATGATAGCGTACACATTAGGAATATGCTTACTGAGATGGACATTCCTGTTGCAGTCATAGATTATGAGCGCCCATCCCAAGAGATCAATAGAATCAAGACTAGAATCGAGGCTTTCATCGAGTCTATTGGTGATTAAAATGTGCCCACAGAAAAGAGAACGGATTTTACAGACAACTAGGAAGATAGGAGACCTTATTATTGAGTATTTCTCGAAGGCTTGGGATTCACAGGCTCAAAATAAACCCATTGCTTGGATAACAGTATTTACACCCGTGGAATTGTTACGTGCCTTAGATATTTATCCAGTTGCCCCTGAACATTACGGCGCAATGTGCAGTGCTCGCGGTTTTATACTGAATTATCTTGAGGAAGCTGAAAGAAGAGGATATTCCCAAAATCTATGCTCTTATAGTAGATGTTGTTTAGGTTACGTCCTAAGTGGAATGAATGGAATAATGCCTCCTCCTGATTTTCTCGTAACCTTCAGAAATTCATGCGACGTTTACGTTAAGTGGTGGCAAAGCCTTCACAGACATCTTGAAGTACCATTGTTTGTCGGGGAGGCACCTTATGTTTTAACATTAGAAGATTTGGAAAATTATGTTCTTGATTATGTTATTAAACAGTTAGAGCAGCTCATAGGAATGGCGGAGGAAAAATTTGGTTTAAAGTTTGACATGGAGAGGCTTGTGAATGCCGTGAAGCTTTCAGATGAGGCTAGCAAGTTGTGGCTCGAAACTTTAAAACTCAGAAAGGCGAAACCATGCCCGCTTGGCGGCAGAGACTCTGCCTCAGACATCTTTCCATTAGTGGTCATGCAGGGAACAGAGGAAGCCGTTAAATTTTACGAAGAACTCTATGGAGAAGTTCAAGAGAAAGTAAGCAGAAATGAGGGAATAATCGAAAACGAAAAATTTAGGCTGCTTTTCGATGGGATATGGCCTTGGCACGCGTTCGATCTGATAAAATACTTCGAGGATAAGGGAGCGGTTTTCGTTTACGAACCTTACAGTGAAGCGTGGGGTTACAGACTAAATCCCTCAAAACCGTTGGAAAGCATTGCGCGAAAGGTTTTAGCTATGGGTTTAAACATTGACATCGACTTGAGAATTGAGAAGTTCCTAAAACATATCAAAGAGTTTCAAATAGATGGAGCTGTCTTGTTCTCTAATAGAAGCTGTAAAACATGGTCCGCTCCACAACTAGTCACCGCAGAAGTTTTAAACAGAAAATTTGAAGTTCCATTCCTTCTGTTCGAAGCGGATATGGCCGATCCCCGACAATATTCCGAAGCTCAAATCAAAAATAGGGTTGACGCTTTTCTGGAGGTTTTAGGTGAAATCTAATGTACGTAGGGATAGATGCTGGGGCTTCGGCTACGAAAGCACTGGTAGTCGATAAAGAGGGCAATATCGTTTCCTATGCCATTGTTCCGTCAGGAATTAACTTTAAACTCTCCTTTCAGAAAGCCTTAAACGAAGCGCTTGAAAAGTCTAATCTAAACGCGAAGGATATATTATATACAGTTTCAACGGGGTATGGAAGAGCTTTAGTGAAGGCGGAATCAACATCCTCCGAAATAATGTGCATCTCTCGTGGTGTTAAAAGGCTTTTTCCATCGGTAAGAACCATTATCGACGTCGGTGGTCAAGACTCTAAGGCCATTAGAATAGACAAAAAAGGCCAGGTTCTTAACTTCGTTATGAACGACAAATGTGCTGCTGGGACCGGAAGATTTCTCGAAGTTATGTCAGGGGTTCTTGAAAAACCAATAGAGGAGCTTAGTAAACTACACTTTAAATCGTCGAGACCCACTAAAATAAGTAGCACATGCACAGTGTTTGCTGAAACAGAGGTTATCTCTTACATAAGTAAAGGCTCCAAAATAGCGGATGTAATAGCTGGTCTTCATGAAGCAATAGCTGAAAGGATTTACAACATGTCCAGCATAATAGGATTCGAAAAAGATGTAGTGTTTACCGGGGGCGTAGCAAAAAATAAGGGTTTCGTGGACGCCTTGAGCAGAAAGATCGGTTTGAGTCCAATATTGCCCGAGGAACCTCAAATAATTTGTGCATATGGCGCTGCCTTGGCAGCTGTGAAAAAGCATGAAGGATTCTGATTAGTTTTATTTAATACGTAAATTCTATGGCTTAAATTAAGCCATTTTGATTTTAGGTTTACTCCTTAATGTTTAGAATTTTCAAAGCATTTAAACCGAGGATATGCTCCTTTTCCTCTTCTGTTAGATATTTGCAGTTTTTTATAACGTTTACTTCGTATTTCATGTTGCTTCCCCATACAACGGGATAATCCGAACCATAGAGAAGTCTGTTAAGACCCACATTTTCTCTAATTCTCTTCAAGATTTTTTCTGAGTATATAAAAGTAGAAACAGCTGACGAATCAAAATATACATTTTCAAATTTTTTCCCGATTTCTAAGGCTTCATCAAACCAAATTCCTGGATGGTACGCGCTGTAGCTTCCCATATGCGCCAAGACAATAGTTGGAGTGTAGCTTTCTAAGATTGGTCTTAAGTGTTTTGGGTTAGCGTCTTCGGATAGCTCTGGATTTTCCCAAGGTCCTGGATCGCATCCTGTGTGATAAAGAAGGACCTTCTTGGTTTTTTCACAGTATTCACATATTCTTTCAAAGTTCTTATTCTCAATAGGGGAGAATAGTTGAAGGGTTGGGAGCATTTTTATTCCTTTAAGTCCAAACTGAGTTATCTCTTTTAGCTTTGTCTCTAAGTATTCTTTATCCTTATTTGGGTTGACTGAGCCGAAGCCGATAAATCGTTTAGGGTTTCTTTTAACAATGTCCGCTATATCTTTGTTTGAGCTTTTGAGCTCTGGATAGTAATTAATCAATTCAACAAAAAACTGCTTTATCTCGTCTTCTATGCATGTAAATCCCCTTGATCGGAAACCTATGATGGATTCTAAATGTCGCTTTCTTAGTTTATTCTTGACCTCTGGTTTTTCCACATCTGAAGGGTCTACGTCTACGGCCAATAAAACCGCATGGTCTACGCCAGCTCTATTCATCTCGTCCAAAATCCTTTTCTCCTCAACAAAGGGATGGACATGAAAGTCTATTATCAAGTCTTTTCACCGTCCATAAAAATGGAAGGGGATAAATGTATTTTATTGAATTTTAATGTGTTTAAGGCAAGGGTAGATTCATTTCTCTGTAACTTTCTCTGGCAACTATGTATCTTTGGATTTCTCCAGTTCCTTCTATAATGTCTAAGATTCTGGCATCTCGGTAGAATCGTTCCATATCTGAATCCACATATCCGTAGCCTCCATAGATTTGCATTGCGTCATTTGTGACTTCTATTGCTGTTTTGGCGGCGTATGCCTTTGCCATTGAAGCGAACTTAGTGATTAATCTTGGGTTGTCATGTTTGTGGTCTATTAGCCAAGCGGTTTTATAAGTTAATAGTCGTGCAGCCTCTATTTTCATAGCCATTTCCGCTATTTTCCATTGCGTAAATTGAAATCTATGTATAGGTTGGAAAAATTGCTCCCTTTCAGTGGAATACTTTAAGGCACGTTCAAAAGCTCCTTGGGCTATTCCAACAGCTCCAGCGGCGATGGGTGTTCTGCTAAAATCGAAATAGGCCATTATCTGATGGAACCCTTTGTTTTCTTGACCGAGAAGGTTGCTTAAGGGCACTTTAACATCGTTAAAGGATAATTCCGCCTGCGGGGCTGCTCTGAATCCCATTTTCGGCTTCAATGGAGTTGTGTCCAGTCCTGGAGTTTCTTTTTCAACTATTATTTGGCTCATGCCCCTGTAGGGTGGCGAAGCATTTGGGTCTGTCTGGCAGCAAACTATTGTGAACTTTGCGATGTCTCCACACGTAATAAAGGTTTTAGTGCCATTAATTTTCCAATAGTCTCCTTCCTTTACAGCTGTCGTGTCTAACCCTACAAGTCCTGCGTCAGAGCCGTGAGCTGGCTCGGTGAGCGCCATGGCGCATACGATTTCTCCTCTACATAAAGGTGGAAGGTATTTTTCTTTCTGCTCTTCTGTACCGAATTTTTCTATTAGTCCTGCGAATCCTATGCCGCTTAGGATCGCGGCCAGTGTGGAATCCGCCCTGTTGAATTCTTCAGCTATTATGCATGCTTCCATGCAGCCTAGTCCTTGTCCTCCATACTCTTCAGGAAAACTTGCGCCAATAAAGCCCAGTTTCGCGGCCTTTCTATAAAGTTCCCACGGAAACTCATATTTTTCGTCGTATTCCCTTCCTTTCTCTGGCGTAAACTCTTTCTCTGCAAATTCACGAGCTGCTCTCTTGATTTCCATTTGTTCTTCGGTGAATTCAAACTTCATTTTTTCACCTCATTTCAACAGCATTTTGCTAGCTTCATATACTTGAACTTTTCCTTGAGTAAACGTCCTAACTAATGATGAAGAACTTGATTTCAATAAACAAGCGTGTATCATCCGGTTTAGACTTTCAAAAATATGGCGCTATCATCTGGGAGGCAAGAAAATAGGAGGTAATTGGTGAGAGTAGCTTACTTCTCATATGTGTAGAAGCCCTTTCCTGTTTTTGTTCCAAGTTCTCCTTTTTTAATCATTTCTTCTAATAATGGGCTGGGCTTGTAAAATTCGCCATACTTTGATTCAATTTCCTTCAGCTTTGAAACTATCAGGTCTATGCCCAGTGTATCGGCGAGCTCTAGTATCCCGATGGGCATATTAAAGCCTAATTTCATTGTTTTGTCTATATCCTCTGGAGTGGCTATATTGTTCCTTATAAGCTCTGCAGCCATGTTGACCATCACGTAAGTTTGGGTCATTGGGTCGAATTTTTCAGCTTTATCCTTAGATATCTGCGGCATTGCCCATTTGCCTTTATCTGGATACGTGTAAAACCCTTTTCCGGCTTTTACTCCAATTTCGCCTTTTTCGATCTTTTCCTTTATCAGTGGGGAAACCTTAAAGTTTGGCTCTCTTTCTTCCATAAATTTCAAAACGTGGTAGGCTATATCTATGCCGGTGAAGTCTAACAGCGCGAATATTCCCATCGGCATGCCTGCTTTATACATGGCTGCAGCATCAACTTCTTCAATTGTGTATTCTCCCTTGTAGACCATCCATGCAACAAGATTTGTGCCTGAGATGGTTATTCTGTTCGCTATGAAGCCTGGAACATCTTTCTTGCATAATACTGGTTCTTTTCCGAACTTTCTTACCAGGTCTATCGTGATGTTGCACGTGTCTTCGCTTGTTTTTTCACCCATTATGACCTCAACTAGACGCATAAGCTGTGGCGGATTAAAGAAGTGCATACCTATCACTTTCTCCGGGCGACTTGTTGCTGTTGCAATCTCAGTTATTGGGAGTGCACTTGTGTTTGTTGCTAAAATTGTATGTTTCTGAGAATATTGGTCCATTTCCTTGAATACTTGTTGTTTTAAATCCAGTTTCTCCGGTATCGCCTCAACTACAAAATCAGCTTCCTTAACGGCATCTTCAAGAGAAACCAATGTTTTTATTCTTCTCAAAGCTTTTTCAGCTTCGGAAGGAGTTATCTTTCCTTTTTCGATAAACTTGCCTATGCTCCATCTGATTTTTTCCATTCCCCTTTTGAGGAACTCTTCTTTTATGTCTCGCATTGTAACATCATAGCCAGCCATCGCCGCAACCTGAGCGATTCCATGCCCCATCGCACCAGCTCCTATTACTGCAATTTTCTTAATTTCCATCCTGAAACTATTCCTCCTCGAACAGATTGTAACGTCAACATTAGCTAAAATAGTTTTCTTTCGTGTTTTCGAGGTAGAAACGAAAAGAAATAAGCTTGTCTTTATCATACCATATGCTATTGTCATACAACGTTTATGTTACTGGGCACTGATGTAGCGAAGCTGAATGTGGTGTTACTCTTAACCGCTGATTCTACGATGTTATCTCTATTAAATAAAAATAAAGTGTTGGGATTAAAGAGGTATTATAGCAAGGCGTATATTAAGATTATTGGTGCAAACACTGATGCTACCAGTGACATAACGGTGATCATTGTGTTTAACGATGGCCCAGCCGTGTCTTTGAAGGGGTCTCCGACTGTGTCGCCTATTACTGCAGCTTTGTGGGCTTCGGAGCCCTTTCCACCGAAGTTTCCAGCTTCAATGAATTTTTTGGCATTGTCCCAGGCGCCTCCTGAGTTTGCCATGAAAAGTGCGAAGACTATTCCGGTTACTATGCTTCCGGCTAGGAACCCGGCTAGGGCCTCTTTTCCGAGGAAGAATCCAGTTGCTAATGGGGCTATGATAGCAAGCATGCATGGAAGTAATAGTTCTTTCAATGCTCCTTTGGTGGCGATGTCTACACATTTTGCGTAGTCAGGTTTAGCTTTTCCCTTCATTAGCCCTGGTATTTCGCGGAACTGTCTTCTGATTTCTTCGATCATTCGGTGGGCATTTTTTCCAACAGCAAGAATCAGCAATGCGGAAAGCAGTGGAGGCATCATAGCACCCAGGAAGAGCCCGGCAACTATTTCGGGCTCCATAAGGTTTAGTGTTTCTATTTTAACAAGTTGGGCGTAGGCAGCAAACAAGGCTAGCACTGTTAGTGCTGCGGCTCCGATGGCGAAGCCTTTGGTTATGGCTTTAGACGTGTTTCCTGCAGCATCGAGTCGGTCAGCTACCTCGATTACTTCTTCGCCTAGTCCAGCTTGTTCTGCTATCCCCTTAGCGTTATCGGAGATTGGGCCATAGGCGTCGGTGGAGATTATCATTCCTACTATGGAGAGCATTCCTACGGCGGCTATTGCGACTCCGTAGACAGGTTTCACGCCAAAGGCTTGGGCTAGGTACCAAGATGCGAGGGTTGCGGCGCAAATCCCTATTATTGGTGGAACTATGCTTATGATTCCGTAGGAGAAGCCAGTTAGAATATTAGTAGCAGCTCCGGTTCTTGCAGCTTCAGCGGTTTTAAATACCGGTGGGCGGTCGATTGAAGTGTAGTAGTCAGTGGTTATTCCAATTATCATTCCTGCGATTAATCCAGCCAGTGTTGCCAAGAAAACTCCCCAAGCTTCATTACCCATCTCGGAGAAGTAGGTTATTAAGAACAGGAATAAGGCGAACAATGAGCATGTGAGGAAAGTTGCTCGATTTATTGCTGCTCCAGGGTTGCCTTTTATTCCTATTTTTGCGAAGAGGGCCCCGGCTATGGCGGCGAATACCCCAGCTGCAGCTATCAGCAGAGGCAAGGTTACATAGATGGTTTTTCCTACTTCGGCGCCTATTATCATGGCAGCTATGACGCTGGCTATATAGGAGTCTATTAGGTCGGCCCCCATTCCAGCTACGTCGCCTACGTTATCGCCCACGTTATCAGCAATAACCGCTGGATTCCTCGGGTCATCTTCAGGAATGCCCAATTCAACTTTGCCTACTAAGTCGGCGCTAATGTCAGCAGTTTTGGTGTATATGCCTCCTCCAGCCTTTGCAAACAAAGCTAGGGCGCTGGCGCCAAAGCTAAAGCCCAAGACAATGTTTGTGGCATCAACTTCAGCCCAGCCAAGGATAACTCGGAAAATGTAATAAAGTATACTTATTCCGAAGAGCGCCAAGCCTACTATGGATAACCCCATCACTGCTCCGCCGTAAAAGGCTACTGGGAAGGCTTTTTTCAGTCCTTCTCTGGCCGCACTGGCTGTTCTCACGTTGGCTTTTACTGCCGCCGTCATTCCGATGTAGGCTGCTAGGGTTGAACAGAAGGAACCTAAAATATAAGCTAGGGCTAAAGCAACACCGAAGATTATTCCTTCAGAGTAAGCAAAGATGATACCTAATATTGTTGCCATTACCGCTACGAAGATAGCTAAAGCCATGTTTTGCCTTTTGAGATAAGCCTTTGCTCCCTCTTCGATTGCTGCAGCTATTTCCTTCATTCGTTGAGTTCCGCTGTCTTGTTTCATTACATAACTATATAGGTAGGCAGCCAATCCTAACGAGGATAAGCCTGCTATTGGGGCGATTAGGAACCATTCAATCATTTAGTTCTCCCTCTCTTCGTTCCAGCGAAATTTGGCGATACGACCTTGACATTGTGAGCAACGCCTATTTATAAGCTTTTAAATTTTGGAAGAATTTAGAAAGTCTAATAAGGTAATTTCGTTTATGTCTATAGATTCCGACTAAAGTTTAGTGCCCTAAGGGGTCTCTGGATGGCGATGGTGAATGGCGATTGCATGGCATAGCCTAGACAAAAAGAAGGTTCTCAAAAAGTTAAATGGCTCTCTGAAAGGCCTAAGCCGAGAAGAAGCTGCTCGTAGGCTAGAGAAGTTTGGATATAACGAACTTAAGGAACGAGAAAGGGTTACCCCCCTAGAAATCTTCATAAATCAGTTTCGGGACGTTTTTGTTATAATGCTTCTTATAGCTACGGCAATATCTTTTGTCATAGGTGAAGTTATTGACGCCCTTACCATAGCCGCCATAGTTGTCCTAAACTCAACTGTCGGCTTCGTTCAGGAATATCGTTCTGAAAAAGCTATAGAAGCCATGAAAAAGCTGACAGCACCCAAAGCGCGGGTTCTACGCGACGGTAGAGAAACTATTATTCCCGCAAAGGATGTTGTGCCGGGTGACATTCTGCTTTTAGATGCAGGTGATCGTGTAGCTGCTGATGCACGTCTGTTGGAAGTCGTAGAATTAAAGACTAACGAAGCGGTTTTGACCGGGGAATCTACGCCTATAGAGAAAGTCATCGAGCCGTTACCTGAAGATACGCCTGTTTCAGACAGACGAAACATGGTTTTCATGGGAACCCACGTTATTTATGGTAGAGGAAAAGCTGTTGTAATAGCTACTGGGATGAACACCGAGTTCGGTAAAATCGCTGAAATGGTTCAAACAGTGGAAGAGAAGGAGACCCCTCTAAAACAGAAACTAGCTAGGTTTGCCAAGAAACTTGGAATAATAATAGTGGTTATATCAGCTATAATTTTCGTTCTTGAGCTTTACGAAATTTTCGTTTTAGGCGTTGGAAGTGGAGAAGCAATAAAGGGAATAGTAGAAGCTTTTGAAACTTCTGTAGCCCTTGCTGTTTCAGCTGTGCCTGAAGGCTTACCTGCCGTAGTGACTGTTTCGCTTGCCTTAGGTGCACGAGAACTAGCGAAAAGAAACGCAATCATCCGCAAGCTTTCGTCTGCTGAAACCCTAGGTGCCACCACCATTATTTGTTCGGACAAAACCGGAACATTAACGAAGGGAGAAATGACTGTCCGCAAAATCTATGTGGATGACAAAATTGTTGAAGTTACTGGTGCCGGCTACGAGCCCAAAGGCGACTTCATCATTGAGGGAAAGAAACTTAATCTTGAGAAAGAGGGAGACCTTCGCTTATTACTTGGAGCTTCTACCCTTTGCAGCAACGCCAGCTATGACGGAAAAACTGTTATAGGCGACACAACCGAGGGCGCCCTAATAGTCGCTGCTGCCAAAGCAGGACTATGGAAAGAAGCGCTTGAAAAAAAGTATCCTAGAATACACGAAGTGCCCTTCACTTCGGAAAGAAAACGAATGACGACCGTTCACAGAACAGTAGAGGGAAAAATCTTCGCTTATATGAAAGGTGCACCCGAAGTAGTCCTTGAATACTGTACTCACATAATCAGAAATGAAGAAATAAAAGAACTGACTAAGAAAGAAAGGAATAAAATTCTACAAACAAACGAGAGAATGGCGCGGGAGGCCCTACGCGTTCTGGGGGTAGCCTTTAAAGAGCTTCCACCTGTTGATTCGCCTAAAAAGAAGTTCGAAGCAGAAACTCTTGAAAACAAATTAGTTTTCATCGGTCTAGCTGGAATGATAGATCCGCCACGGGAAGAGGTGAAAGAGGCTGTTAAGAAATGCGAAGGAGCTGGAATAAAGAGCGTAATGATAACGGGCGATCATAAACTTACGGCTGTAGCCATAGCTAGAGCGATAGGAATACTCAAGGATGATGAGGAAGAAATAACGATTACTGGAGCAGAACTCGACAAGCTAAGTGACGAAGAATTTGAAAAAATCGTAGAGAAGGTAAAGGTTTACGCGAGGGTTTCTCCAGAACACAAACTTAGAATAGTTCGCACCCTCAAAAAGAAGGGACATATAGTGGCTATGACTGGTGACGGCGTTAATGACGCTCCAGCGCTTAAGCAAGCGGATATAGGAGTAGCTATGGGAATAACCGGAACAGATGTAACTCGAGAAGCCGCGGACATGGTTTTGGCGGATGATAACTTCGCTACAATCGTTAACGCCGTAGAAGGCGGAAGAGCCATCTATGATAACATAAGGAAATTTTCCTTCTTCCTTATGCGATGTAACTTCGACGAGTTAGCTCTAATCGGAACTTTTGCTCTCCTAGGATTAGAGCTTCCACTAACTGCTGGCATGATACTCTGGATAAACTTAGTGACAGATGGAGGGCCTGCTCTGGCCCTAACAATGGATCCACCTGAGGAGGATGTCATGAAGAGGCCTCCCAGAGACCCAAACGAGGGTGTATTACATGGAAGATTAGCGTCAATAATCACTACCTTCACTTTGCAGTTCATATTAACCGGTGGATTGTTCTACTGGCAGTACTATATGCTTCCAGGACCTTTAACCGAGGCGAAACTGGCTCAAGCGAGGACTATGGCTTTTATCCGAGCGACGTTGCAAGAGTTATTCGTAGTTTGGAACTGTCGTTCCGAAACGAAAAACGCTTTTCGAGTTGGTTTCCTTTCTAACAAGTTCTTGCTAGTAGCGGTGGTAGCTTCAGCAGCACTAACAATACTTGTGCCTTTATTCGGATTGTTCGGAACAGTTTGGCTAGATGACCCCTTGGAATGGACAATCGCAATAGCAGCTTCTCTTTCCGGACTGTTGATACTGCCCGAGGTCTTCTACGGAAGAAAGATATGGAAGTGGCGGTAAAAACTAAAACTTTATATTTTCCTCTTTAAACGAGAAAACTCTGCTCTTCAATCTTGGAAAGGTGTAAAAATGAGTGGAAAATTGGCGAATCCGGCGCCTTTAGGGCTTTTAGGGTTTGGCATGACTACTGTTCTGCTCAATCTCCACAACGCTGGCTTTTACGGCTTCAACAGCATGATAATTGCCATGGGAATAGCTTACGGTGGACTAGCCCAGGTAATTGCTGGAATAGCTGAATTCAAAAAAGGTAACACCTTCGGAACGGTCGCCTTCACTTCCTATGGGCTTTTCTGGCTCTCACTCATTCTTTTAAAGTTGTTTCCAGCCTTAGGTTTGGCTGAGGCACCTTCGGCTGAGGCTATGGCAGCTTACTTTTTTATATGGGGTTTCTTTACTTTCGCTATGTTTTTCGGTACACTAAAAACCAACCGAGCCCTTCAATTCGTGTTCTTCAGTCTCACAGTATTATTCTGGTTGCTGACAGCGAAGGAGCTTACCGGAATAACTGAACTAACAACAATTCTTGGGTACGAAGGAATAATATGCGGAGTAAGTGCAATGTATCTCGGGTTAGCTGAGATAATCAACGAAGCCTGTGGAGAACCCTTGTTACCAATTTTTCCCGTGAAAAGTTAGGCTTCTAAGTTAGGGGCTTCTATAATTTTATATTGCCATTTAGTCTTATAGCATGTTGCTTTCCTACTTTACAGGATGAATATGGCATGTTGCGAAAGCTGGAATCTGCAGGCTTCATAACTAACTACAACAGGTTTAGGAAGAATTTGCCGCGAAAACTTCCTAAAAAAGTCTTTATTTGGGATGAAACCCTAAGGGAAGGAACCCAAACTCCAACTTGTTTCCTTACAGCTACGGAAAAAATTAAACTCGCCAAAGTTCTTGATGAGATCGGAGTCTCAATCATAGTAGTTGGGTTTCCAGCAATATCTGAAGAGGAGAAAAGAACTGTTCGGTTAATAGTTAACCAAGACTTCGAACAGGCAGTTATAGCAGCTCCGGCACGAATTCTCCGGCGAGACATCGACGCTTGCATAGAAGCTGGAATAAAGGAAATACCGATCTTCACAGCTTTTAATGAACTCCACATGCGTTATCGGCTTAAAATGACCCCTGAACAAATCTTGGAAAAAACTGTGGAGTCAATTGAGTATGCTAAGGCACACGGAATAACAGTTGACTTTGTTCTCCAAGATGCTTCAAGAACTCCCCTAAACTCTATAATAGAAATTTTCGAAGCAGCAATTAAAGCCGGAGCAGAAAAATTGGTCTTAGCCGACACCGTAGGATTTCTTCGTCCTCTATCAATGAAATACTTAGTGTCAAACGTTAAAAAAAGCTTGGAAAAAGCTGTTGGAAACCCGGTTTCCATGGCGGTTCACTGTCACAATGACTTTGGACTAGCTACAGCTAACACTTTGGCAGCTGTCGAGGAAGGAGTTTCCTATGTGCAAACTTGTGTAGCTGGTTTTGGCGAGAGAGCGGGAGCGGCTCCCTTGGAAGAGGTTGTTATGGCGTTGGAAACTCTCTACAATATCAAGACTGGAATAAAAACTGAAAAATTCCACCGGTTGGCTCAAATGGCTGAAAAGTACTTCGCTGTTCCCATACCAATTCACAAACCCTTAGTTGGAGAGAATGCATTTTCTCATGAGTCCGGTATTCACATCCACGGAATGTTGGTTCACCCATTATCATATGAGCCTATACCCCCTAAGCTTGTTGGAAGAAAAACAACTTTCTATCTAGGAAGACAAACCGGAAAACACTTCGTAGAAAACCGCTTGGCTCAAGCCGGAATGAAAGCTTCACCTCAACAAATAGAGGAGATTGTAAGGCGAGTTAAGGCTTTCCAAGAAACTCGTGACAAAGGCGAAATCCAAATGATATTCTATCAAGTTCGAAAGCTCATGAGAGAAATGAGAAAAGGAATAACTGACGAGGACTTCTGGAAAATAGTTAAAGAAGTAACTGGGAAAAGACCTAGATTAAAAACCAGAATCAAACGCTGAGGAACGTTAAACGGACTATATCCTTTATTCCTATTTTTGCTCTCTTGGAATGTAGATTCCCATAGGATCAACGCTTCGAAGGATCTCTAATTCCTCATAAGTGGGCGGTTCCGTTTCTAGCACCTGCTCGGGAATAATGAGGTCGAAACCTGTGTTCTCCAAAACCGTTTCCACGGTAACCCCGGGATGAACTGTTGCTAACCTAATTCTCTTTGTTTCTTCATCAAATTTCATCTGACAAAGATTAGTGACCACAAGTGAGGGGCCACCGCCCCGTAATCCAGCTCTTTCTCTCGCGTTTGGGCCATCTAAATATCCAGGGCTTGTCATATAATCAAGTTTTTTAACTGTTTTCCTTTTTTCATGTTTCATTATGACAACTATTCGTTTCGCTGAGGAAACTATGTCGTTTCCTCCGCCGCTTCCGGGCAGCCGAACCCTCGGGTTTTCGAAGTCTCCTATGTATGTGGTGTTTAAGTTTCCATACTCATCTATTTGGGCAGCCCCTACAAAGCCTACATCCACCCTTCCACCCTGAAGAAGCATTCCTAGGGTTTCTATTAACCCTATAGCGGCTGAGGCGCGGTATTCTAGTCGTGAGTCTGCTATGGACAAGGCTATGTCTATGGCGTTGGAGTCAATAAAGCCGGCTTCATAAACTATTTTGGCTTTAGGTGCGTGAAGCCGCTTGGCAAGCATAGCTGCCACCATTGGTAACCCTGTTCCAACGAAGACAACTTCGCCGTTTTTTATAGCTCTGGCCCCGCAGACAGCCATCAACTCTAGAGTTGAATATTCGCCTGGTTTAGCATGTTCTTTCAAATTTTTCTTCATCTTGCTTCCTCCATTAATAGCCGAACGGTTTTCGAGCTCTGAGCTTCAACAGCCGCTCGAACCCTATCTTTTTTAGGAATTCCATATGGCTTTCCACCCCAGTTATGTATTCCTCGCAATACTTCCGCCATCCTTCCTCTGTCTTGCATTGTTGATAGTACATACGGATGTGTTCCATATCGTAGTCATAATAATTGTAAACCATCATAGGATAAGCCCCCCAAGGGCATTCCACAACGTAGGTTACGTAAATGTTAGGTATTACTGTTAAGTCGGGGTTAGCTCGGGTGAACTCTACGTCAACTATCTCTTCGGCTAAAACTATTGTTTTTTTACCAGCCCTTGCTCCTTCAATGTCCTCGCCCTTTATTCCATCTATCTGAGCGTTTCCTTCTATGTCAACTCGTGAGGCATGGATTATGCTAAAATCCGGTCTCACCGAGGGCACTAAAGCAACTTTTTCACCTGTGAAGGGGCAATCGATCACCTTAACTTTCTTAGTTCGGAATTTGCTTTTAGCTACCAAGTCGGTCCCCAGCATGCTTTTTAAAGGCATAAAGGGCACTCCTAAAGCACCTCCTAAGAAACGCAAGGCCATGGCCAAATTAGTGTAATCCTCTATTTGCACAGATCCATCCCGAATCCTACGCTGAATATTAGGCGCTAATCCGATTCCTTCTATGGCAAAGAAGGCAAGCTCAAACTTCGAAACAACCTTCGCCCCAGCGAGAATATCTATGTCTATTTCCGAACCACAAGTGTAAATCGTTAACTCCCGTTTTCCCTGCCTAACCAACTCATGAGCGAAAGCCATGGGTGGACGCTGAAACCCGAATCCTCCCCAGAAAAGATGTGCTCCATCCGGAATAAGATTCGCGGCTTCCTTGAGGGTTATACGTTTATCTTCAACATCTGCTTCAACCATCAACTATCACCTACTTTCATCTACATAAGACATAAATTCTCATAACTTTTACTGCTAAAACTTAGAAGCATAATCTAATTATCCTACTTTTATAATTATTTTTCATTATTTCCTCATAAAGGTGAAGAACAAAATGATAACAGGCATAGATCATATTGCTATAGCTGTGGAAAATTTTGAGCAAGCCATAAAACTCTACGAGAAAGTCTTAGGTCGAAAACCAGAACAGATAACTACCTTTCAACCGCAAATGGTAAAGGTAGCTATTTTCAAACTTGGAGAAACAAAGATTGAACTAATTTCGCCTTTAAGCCAAGATAGCGCTGTGTCACGATTCTTAACGAAGAAGGGTGAGGGGCTGCATCACATCGCCCTCAAAACAGACAACATAGAGGACGACTTAACCTGCCTAAAAAATGAAGGTATTCGACTTGTCGACGAGAAACCACAGTTAGGCGTGGAAGGCGTTAAAGTGGCCTTTCTACACCCTAAAAATTTGAAAAATGTGTTAATAGAGCTCTGTCAGAAATAATTTCCTAAACCTTTTACTTCCAAAATTTGTACCATAATCTTCGTAATATTACGCCTGTTTCCGTCCTTTCTATGTATATGACCATAAAAACCCCCGTGGCAAGCCCGATAAAAGCACCCATAACCTCTGCCATAAAGAAACCTACAATCCCGGACAAAATCATTAAGTGGAGAATTCTCTTCTCAATAACTTCAATAATTAGACAGATGAGTAAGATTGTTGGAAGATTAGCCTTCAGTTCACCAATAACTATCATTAACATGGCCTTATCCAAAATGTCTTTTTTACTTCCCCATACTGGACGTGGAATTTCTCCTTTATAAGCCAGTGGAAGCGTTATCATCGTAAAATTTCCTGAGATTACCCCTTTGCCAAACACCCATGAAGCTGGATAAAGAGACGGATTGTAAGTGGCCTCATACTCGAATTTTACGTAAGCATAGCTGCCAAAATACTCGATTGAGTTAATTCTTGCCATTCCATAATAACCCACCATCGGGAATATCGCTAATAGCGTAAAAAGAAAGGTGAATCCTAATATTAAAAGAGCCCTGCGCAGTAAAACAATGCATTTTTCCTCAGGAGGAGGCGAAGTCATCCTTTCTCTGGAGAAGAATTAGATTAATTTGTTTAATTTAATCTTTTATAAGCTGGAATCTGCTTGGTCTAAAGAAGTTTTTCCAGGGTTTCAAGGTTAAAAATGGTTTTTGCGCAGCCGTTTTTTATCAGTGGAATTGCTTGGGCAGCTAACCCTGAGCGGGCAAGTATTTCGCCTCCAAGCTTTATTTCTTCGCCGCATGCTACACCAACAATTCCTTGGTAAGGTCGTTTTTTGAGAAGTTTTGGAATACAAGAGCCGCCGGGTAGAACATAAACATCATAACCTTTACTTTCTGCTATTCTGGTGGCCTTGTTTATAATGCAGTCATCAGAGCATTGGTTACAGAAATATGATGGGATCTCAGGATTAAAGGTGGCTTTGCACCGATTGTCCATATATTTTCTTGCACAGTGGGGTAGAAAAACCGCTCGTTTTTTCGTTTTCAGAAAATTTTTCCTTTGAGATAGGTTTATGGCTTGGATTTCTATAAAATCTTCAAGTAACCTTACAGCATCAGAAATTTCCAATCCTGTAGCTTCTTGAATTTTAAATTTCTCTATTAGATCTAAAGTTGCCTTACCTATTTTCTTATGTAATTTCTTGTTGTAAGCTATCCGAGTAATTTCGGCGAATAGAACCCGCGGAATATCCGAAAGATCGAAATCAAATCGATACGGCATGGTTTTGATCACTTGCCTAGATTAGGCTTTATACTTCTATCACATAAATAAATTTAAGTCCTATGAAAGCCTAATTAAAACGCCGAGGGGATAACTTTATGGGATTATTAGACAAAATCTTCGGAAGGAAAAAGGAAGAAAACATTGTTAGGGAAACTCCAGAACACTCGCCTACGGAACTACAACTGCTCTGTGAAGGCGACCGGGAAGTTTACCAAGCTCTTTCACAAGTAATGTTCCTAGACCCGACTAAAATACGGATGACAATGGATGAAGCTGCGAAGAAAGCAAGCGAATTCGAAAAGAAAGGCGATAAACTAAAAGCAAAAATACATTATGAAATAGCTGGTGGTTTAGCAATTTATAAAGGCGATATAGCTAAAGTAAAAAAATACTTTGAAAAAGCTCAGCAACTCTCAAAAAAAGAGGAATACCACATTTTGAAAGTTCCGGAAAAAGCCGTGGCGAAAGCTCAGGAATATTACCAACAGTATGTAAGGAAATAATATTGAATGAATAACAATTGGTTGTAATAGCTTAAACTCACAACCGTTTGTGTCTTTCTTTAAAACCATGTATTATTCCGTTTTCTTTACTATTACACCGCAATGATTGGAAATAAGGTTTGGCTCTGAAAGGGGAAACCAAAACTTTTTAGGTGTTTCTCAGTAAAAGGCTGAAATTTCTCCTCACCTACTTATTGTGCCTCCACAGTTTTAACGCTATATTTTTATATTTTCATCTTCATCTGAGGCGGAGCGTCCTCTTCCTGTTTCATTTTCCTATTTTGTTTCGGTTTCTGGGTATCCTAGTAATTCCTTGAGAGACTTAACTTCTTCTCGGAGCATTGCTACTTCGCTTTCTAAGGCGCTTACCTTGGATTCAGCCATTTTCTTTAGTTCCTCTATCTCCAGCATAAGGTTAGCTCGTTCTGTTTCTAAGGTTTTGATTTTTTCTCGCAAGTTCTTAAGCGTTTGCATAAGCTCTCCCTTTATAACCCTAATTCTCTCAACCATGTTCTTAATACTTATTTTATCTTCGGGCTTCTTTTCCCTTTCGGTCTCGAGGACTGCCCTAAACCGAGCGTTACAGCTGGGGCATTGAAATATTCCCATAATCCGTTGGGGCTGTTCAGGTCTGGATGTTTTCCTAGTTATTGTCCAAGTTTTAACCGGGGCTCCAGCTTCGGTTCCACATTTTGGACATTTAACCAACAATAAGCCCTCAGTAATTATATTTCTGTAAGGTATTAAAATGCATCGTCCAAAAACCAAAGTAAACATTAGGAAAAACATTTTACTCTACAGCTGAGGGAAGGAAAGAAAGGGAGAAAATTTCGGGGAAGCCTAGATGGTTATGACAAATAGTAGCCGCTCAACTAACTCCTTGTAACGGTTTCTAATTGTAACTTCAGTTACCTGCGCAATTTCCGCTATCTCTCTCTGTGTTTTACGTTCCCCGGTTAAAACCGAAGCAATGTAACTGGCGGCCGCTGCGATTCCTGTGGGGCCACGTCCGCAGGTGAGTTTGAGTTCTCGGGCTGTGTTAAGAATTTTGTGGGCTATTTCCTCAACTTTTCCCGGCATAGTTAGCTGATTAGAAAACTTAGTTATATACTGGCTTGCCTTTAGAGGCGGAATAGACATATCAAGTTCCTTTACTAGGAAACGGTAGCTTCTCCCCACTTCTTTTTTATTTACATTAGAAGCGGCAGCTATTTCGTCTAGTGTTCTAGCTAATCCACATTTTCTACATGCCAAATAAATGGCTGCAGCAGTTACTCCCTGAATAGACCTCCCACGAATAAGTCTTTGTTTTACTGCTTTTCGATAGATTACTGAAGCCGTTTCAATGATGCTTTTAGGAAGATTTAGGGCATTTGCGATCTTGGTTATTTCAGAAAGCGCGAAAGCCAGGTTTCGTTCCGTGGCGTCCGAAACCCTAATGCGTTGTTGCCATTTTCTAAGCCGGTAAACCTGAGCTTTTTGTCCTGGCGAAAGTCGTTTGCCATAAATATCTCTATCGTGCCAGTCAATCATGGTGGATAAGCCCTTATCGTGAATCGTATAAGTTACTGGCGCCCCGGTTCGTGCCCTTTTAGCTCTTTGTTCATCATCGAAGGCGCGCCATTCAGGACCCCGGTCGGTTAGTTTGGCTGCTACAACAAAGCCGCAGTCCATGCAGACTATTTCGGCGCATTCATAGTCTCGCATTAACCTCATGCTTCCGCATTCGGGGCACCGTTGAACCATGGATTGTGTCATAAAAGGAGTGGAAAAAGCAGCTGAGCTACCTTCTTCTACTTCTTTTTCTAGATCATTCATCTAATTATCTTCCTTTCTTCTTTTTCGAGGGGCTCCGTAAACCATTTTACCAACGAGTTCTTGGAGCTCAGTTTTTCTAGGCTTTACTGTTACGTAAGGAGAAGAAACAGGACCAATTATGTCAAAAACTGTTCCCACGAGATTTAGATTTTCGTCCAAAACTTTGTCGCCAAGTCTTGGAAGCTTTTCCGCCTTGATTATTATGTTCCGGTTCTGACTTATATGAAGGACTTGGCCTATCCTCTGCAAACTCTCGTTTCCCCTCGAAAAGACAAATTTCAAAAGAAACCCGATTTATTTAAACCTTTCTGAAACATTTACTAACAGAAATCGCTGGAAACACATAAACCGGAAATAGAAAATACGTTCTATTTATTCTTTGTTAGTAAAGTACATATTCAGTCGAAACCTTGATAAGGAAGAATCGTTGATAAAACTGTGCATTTGAGGGTGAAGGCTTATGTCAAAGCCATTTTACGTAAAATTCGAAGTTCCAAAAGAAGTAGCAGATGCAGCCTATGAAGCCCTACAAATCGCCTCTAAAACAGGCGCTGTGAGAAAAGGTACTAACGAAACAACTAAGGCCGTGGAAAGAGCCCTAGCTAAACTTGTGGTTATCGCTGAAGATGTGGACCCGCCTGAAATAGTGGCACATTTGCCCCTACTATGTGAAGAACGTAAAATTCCGTATGTTTTTGTGCCAAGCAAGGAGAAAATAGGAAGTTCTGTAGGCATCGATGTGCCAGCCGCCTCAGCATGCATAATTAACGAAGGAGAAGCTGCGGACCTAGTGAAAGAAATAATCACCCGAGTTGAAAAACTAAAACGAGGCACGACTGAATGAGCAAGAAAGAAACTGAGGCCGTTGAAGAGCTAACCCCAGCAGAAGTAATCCAAATCTTGGGAAGAACAGGCGTAACAGGAGAAATTACCCAAGTGAGAGTACGTATTCTCGGAGGAAAAGACAAAGGACGGATAATAACCCGAAACGTAAAAGGACCAGTAAGGCTACAAGACATACTAATGTTAAGAGAAACAGAAAGAGAAGCAAAGAAGATAAGATAACTCTATTAACGCCAGAAAGGAGAAGGTTCAATGCCAAAAACCAGAAAATGTAGCTTCTGTGGCAAGGATTTTCCACCAGGCACCGGGATAATGTACGTAAAAAACGACGGTTCCATAATTTGGTTCTGCTCAAGTAAATGTCGAAAAAGTACACTGGAATTAAGAAGAGATCCACGGAAGCTCAAATGGACGGCCTACTTCGGAAAGGAAGAGCGGGGTAAAACTTGATCGGATCAAGCTTAAAAACGGAGAAAACGCTTCTTTTTCTTAAACCCGATGGAGTAATGCGTGGACTAATAGGAGAAATAATATCTCGAATTGAAAGGAAATGCCTTATAATCGCCGCAATTAAACTAATCTGGCTAACAAAACAAGAAGCACAAAAATTCTACGCAGTCCATAAAGGCAAGCCATTCTTCGAAGCCTTGGTAAATCATGTAACCTCAGGACCAATCCTCGCTATGGTTATACAAGGGCCGGACGCTGTAAACGTGGTGCGTCGTCTAATAGGGAAAACAAACCCAATTGAGGCTTCACCAGGCACTATTCGGGGAGACTTTGGGTTGGACTTAACCAAGAACTTAGTGCACGCCTCAGACAGTAGGGAAAATGCTGAAAGGGAAATAGCTTTCTTCTTTCAGCCACAAGAAATACTGGAATACCAAAAACCAACTGAAGTTGAATTCGCTTTTTAAACTGTTAAGCAGCCCAGAAAGGGTTTTTCCTTCGCATTAGCTCCACATATTCCTTTAAAACTTTTTGTTCTTCTGAGGTTAATTGATCCTGGAACTTCGTTTGGAGAAGTTTTGCATGATATTCTGGTATTTTCGCGTATAAGATATCATTCTCTTGGATATGCCTCCCAATTATAGGTTTGTCTATGGATATGGCGACTTGCATGCCCATTGTTGCTTCTGAAACGGGTTTACCTCGATCTTGAATTTGCAGGATTTCACCTATTTCTGTACCGTTTCGTCCTCTTGCTAGCCGGATTTTCGGTTTTATCTTACCAGCTAGTATTTCAACGCCAACTATGGCTGGTTTTGCCCTACGAAAAACATATCCTTCCAAAATTTTGATTTTCGCTGGGGTAACTAATGTTTTGAACTCCTCCTTTAGTTTAGCTTCTCTTTCATTTTTTATCCATTCTAGATATTCCTCGGTTAGGTGATAGATTATGTTATGCTGAAAAATCCTTATATTCCGGTTTTTTGCCTCTTCAGCCGCATCAGGTAGTATTTTGACGTTGAAGGCGAGTATAACTCCATATAAGGGCTCGTTTTCTCTGACTACCATTGCCTCCGTCACATCTCGTTTGGAAACATCACCTACATCAGCGATTCGTATGGGTACATTATTCCTTTGGAGAGCTTCAGCTATGGCCTCTAAAGAGCCTAAAGTGTCGGTTTTCAATATTATTCCATTTATATCTGTAGAAATTCGGATTCTTTCAACCTCTTCTGTCACAAGAGTTTCATATTTTTCCTTTTCTTCTTCAGAGGGAATCACATATAAGGAGGTTCCTGCGAGAGCCCCTTCTATGTCAGGTGCGACAATTTTGACTCCAGAGGCAGCGGAAACCGACTCTACGGATGAGAATTTATCTTTTGGGTCACGGATTTCATCCAAAGGTTTAGGTAATAGTATAGCTCTAACCTTCGTTACTATTGGTTTCTCTCTCCCGCCAACAACTATTAAGTCGCCTTTTCTTAAGCTTCCGTCGTAAATTATAACGTTTAAAGTAAGCCCTAATCCGGGTTCTTCTTTCACTTCCAGAACCGTGCCTTTAGCTGGGCCTTCGGCTGTTTTTAGTCTTTCTTCTAGGTATTGTTGGACTAGTCCTATTAAGACTGTTAGGAGCTCGGGTATTCCTTCTCCGGTTTTTGCACTTACCGGAACTATTGCTATGGTTTTCGCGAAGTCAACTATTCGGTCGAAGCGGTCGGCTTTAAAACCTAGCTTAGAAAATTCCCCTATTATCCGATATAAATGTTCATCTAGGTCTTGTTGAACATAGCGATCTTGCTCATTATAGGTTTTAAGGAACGGTTTGTCGGGCTTTACAGTCCAGCCCGGAATTCTATCAATTTTGTTGGCAGCAACGAGAAATGGAGTTTTTCTAGACTTCAAAATTTCGATACACTCGTAAGTTTGAGCCTCAAATCCTCTCAAAACGTCAATCACAAGAATAGCTATGTCGGCTACTCCCCCACCTCGCTTTCGAAGGTTTGCAAACGCCTCGTGCCCAGGGGTATCCACCACAAGCAAACCCGGGATTCTTATTTCTCCTCTGATCTTACTGAGTAGAGGACCACAAATCTGCTTTAGAGTTTCAACTGGAAAGAAACTGGCCCCTATATGCTGAGTAATTCCGCCAGCTTCGTGTGCTTGAACGCTTGTTTTTCTAATTTTATCTAAAAGAAGAGTCTTTCCTGTATCCACGTGTCCGAGTACGCAGACAATAGGTTGACGAATAGTCAAAACCTTTCCTCCTCTGATGTATAAATTAATTGCAATCACTCTATTCTAAGAGTTCCTAACAAAAATTGGAGTTGAGCATTATAATTATTTCCCTTTCACAATTTTCGAAAATGAAATATGGCTCAACTAGATAGAAATAACTTGGGCTTACCCTTGCCAGCTGAAAGGCTTCAAAGAGTTATACTAGAAGTTGTTGTAAACCCTGTTCTGAGATCATTAGTAGACAAGTTTGATTTAGAATGCCCTCGGGATGGAAGTTTACTTCTTAACTCTTTGAAGCTGTATCTAGGCGAATCAGTTGTTCTATGTCGAGTTTGCAGAGAAATAAGCGAAAAAATAGCAAAGCCATTCTACGATGTTGGAAGTCGTTTATTGCGGTTGGACAAAGCCTTCGTGAAAAACAACTTTCTTAAGAATCCATATGGGGAGGCTTGGCTCAAAGGGTTCGGCTTAATGATGAAAGGCATAAGGAGATATGGAATCCAAAGGCCATTCACGCCTGCTGGACCTTTCGAGGTCGTCTGGAACTACACTTACCAATGCAACCTGGGCTGTAAGCATTGTTACGAAGACGCGGGAAAAAAGCTTCATGAAATGTCATTAGACGAAGCAAAACAAACAGTTGATATTCTTTCGAAAATTGCAGGAATAGGACTTCCTGCATTATCCTTCAGTGGAGGAGAGCCATTAATGCGGAAAGACTTCTTTGAAGTGGCCGCTTATGCCAAAGAATATATCCCATATGTGAGCATAGCCACAAATGGGACATTAATAACTAAGGACATCGCCAAAAGACTTAGAGAAATAAACATCGATTATGTTGAAATAAGTTTAGACGGAGCAACCAAGCAAACTCATGAAAGCTTCAGACGAGTTCCAGGATGTTTTGAAAAGACTATGGATGGAATACGGAACTGCATTGACGAAGGAATCGACACATGTATAGCTACTACTATACATAGGGAAAACCTGTCTGAATTCGAAAAGTTACTCGATCTTGCCAAAGAACTCAATGTTCGATTCATTCATTTTAATTATATCCCCACAGGAAGGGCTAAGGCCTTTGTTCAGCTGGATTTAACCCCTGAAGAACGCTTACACGTTTTAGAAACTTTAGGAAAGGAAATTTTGGACTTATACTTAAAGGCTAAAGAAGAAGAGGAAAAATTTGGAAGAACAGAAGTAAAAATTGATAAATTTTTCAGCACTTGCCCTCAGTATGCCAGTGTGGTGAAAAGGCTTTCAAGACAAAGAGGCGAAAAATTTGCAGTAGCAGCTCATTATGCTGCAAAAAGAGGTGTGGAAAACCTTGCAAATTTTTTAGGAGGATGTGGCGCTGGAAGACTTTACTGTTGCCTAGAACCCAACGGTGACATCAAACCCTGCGTTTTCTTTCCAACCAATGGACAAACCGTTCTGGGCAACATTTTGAAGGATAATTTCCAAGATATATGGGACGATGATCCACTTCTATGGAAGCTTCGTTCTCGGGATGCACTAGAAAATTATTTGGTAAACGGAAAAACGGTGGGTTGCGGTGTTTGCTCTGATAAGTACGTTTGCGGGGGCTGTCGAGCTCGTGCTTATAGTTACTTCAATGGAAATATAAATGCTCCAGATGTTGGATGTATAATGAACTTGCCCTTATGGAAGAAAATTGTGGGAAACAAGCTCTAAGCTTGAGCTGCCGTTGGCACCGCTATTTCTTTAATTTCAGGTTTTCTTAAAAGCTTTGATTTTCTTACTCCTACGTGGCGCAGGGGTGCTATTTTTTTTGCTTCGTTATAGATATCAGAGGCTATTTTTCCGAGAACCATCTCTTGAGCGAACTGGTCGAAGGTTAGCTTGCTTGCTTTTTGTTCCACGATTCTTTGCATTACCTTACGTATTTCATGCTCTTGTGAGGTTTTTATTCTTGTTAAGGTGAAGGCACATATGGAAACTCGTAATATGTATCCGTCCTTAGTCGTTACGTTGAATATTCCGTCCACTCGAGTAGTTCTCCTTCGAACGAGGCTCCGTAAATAATCCCGTGAATATTCATGCCCCTTAAACATCGTATAGGCTGTTTTTCCTTCTATGTTGATAATTTGGAAATACATTTTTAGATATTGGTGGGCGAAGTCGTTGGTTATGTCGTAAAGAGTGGCTTCTACAACTCTTCCTATGAGTTTCGAAGTTTCATCAGCGGGCACGCCTCCCAATTCTACATTACCAAAGTATGGTGGTGAGACCACTCGATACCAAGATTTTCCTCGCCACTTATCTTTTACTCGTCTTCTGGGTGACACGTTAAACCTCCAGTTGCGACTTGGAGTCAAGTTGCATTCGAGTATTAAAAGTTTTACCGTCTCCGCGGGATTTTTTCTATTTCGTTCATGTAGGGTCGTAGGACTTCAGGGATAACCACGGAACCATCTTCTTGCTGATAGTTTTCCAGTATGGCTACCATTGTTCTTCCGGTGGCTATGGCTGTTGAATTTAAAGTGTGGACGAATCCTTTAGGTGGGGTTCCCTCCTTTTCTCGGTATCGGATGTTCAATCTTCGAGCTTGGTAGTCGGTGCAGTTGCTGCAAGAAATAGCTTCGCGGTAAGTGTTTTGTGCTGGCATCCAAACCTCTAAGTCATATTTTTTAGCTGCAACCATACCTATATCGCCAGTGCATACGTTCACGACTCGGTAAGGTATTCCCAGTTTTCGTATAAGCTCTTCAGCATTCCTTATTAATTCCTCATGCATTTTCCAAGAATCTTCAGGCTTGCAGAATATGAACTGTTCAATCTTGTTAAATTGATGGGTCCTAAATATTCCTCGTGTGTCTTTGCCGTGGGCGCCTGCTTCTTTCCTAAAGTTTGTGCTTATTCCAACGAATTTTATTGGGAGTTGCTCAGCGTTTAGTACTTCATCCATATACATTGCCGCCATAGGATGTTCAGAGGTTGCTATTAGGTAAAGGTCTTCCCCCTCGATTTTGTATAACATTTCCTCGAAATCTGTTAGGGCTACTACTCCTTCATAGGGTCTTCTTCGCATTAGAAATGGCGGCTCAATGGGAATGTACCCTTTCTTTATCATTTCGTTAAGAGCGAAGTTCATTAATGCTAGGTCTAGAAGGACTCCTTCGCGTTTAAGATAGAAAAAGCGGGCGCCAGCAACTTTTCCGGCTCTTTCTACATCCATTATGTCTAAGCCGAGTCCTAGGTCTATATGATCCTTAACTGGGAAGTTGAATTTTGGTGGGGTTCCCCAAGTTCTTATAGTAACATTGTTACGTTCGTCTTTACCTACTGGAACTGTTTCATGAAGCAAGTTAGGCAAAACCATAAGTATGCTACGGATTTTTTCATGTAAATTGGCTGTTTCTTTCTCTAACGTGGTTATCTCATTATCAATTCTTTTGGCTTCTTTGATCTCCTTTCCAGCATCTTTTCCTATCTTTTTTAAGTTAGCTATCTGAATAGTTAGCTCGTTTCTTTTACGTTTCAACTCATTAAGTCGTGTTATATGTTCTCGCCATTTTTTATCGTAGTTTATCAGCTTATCTAGGAACTTCAGCTTTTCTAAGTCCCCCCTCTTTACGAGATTTTGCCTAACTACTTCGGGGGTTTCACGTATAAGCTTGATGTCCAGCATCACTTCTTCCTTCTTTACTCGTCACGGGATTTGAATCCGTAAACCTTACAGAAAACTACATTATTTAACTTTACGAATTCAGAAAACAGCTTACTGTAGCCCTGGGTAGTTAATGAAACATTTATCCTTGAAGTTTACATATTAGCAAAGTGATGAAATCTTTGAAACAGACAATTTACTTGGAGACTTCCGAGGATTTTGATTTCTGGTGCACCGTTTGGAGTAGTGGCTGGTGTGCTTTATCTCCTTTCTCATATGACCAAGAAAGGCGAACATTAACACGAGTTCAGAAGCTTTCAAGCGGAAAGATTGTTAGAGCTGTAATTTCCCAGAAACAAAGAGGTATACTCGTTATTCTTGCAGAATCTTATGAAAAACTGGATAATGATGAGGTAGAAGAACTTATAGAGGTTACTAAAACTTGTTTGAGGCTGGATGAGGATCTTTCACCTTTCTACGAAATGTTGGAAGATTATCCAATCTTCAGCTGGGTAAGGCAAATAGGTGCTGGACGTTCTATTCGAAGTCCGACTGTTTTTGAAGACGTAGTAAAAACTATATGCTCAACGAACTGCAGTTGGGCACTCACTAGAGCCATATCCCACCGGTTATGCTCAAAGATAGGTGACCCCTTCGCGGAGGGGTTCTTCACCTTTCCAACCCCTAAGCAATTAGCCTCAAAAACTGAGAGTTTCATAAAAACAGAAATAAAAGCAGGCTATCGCAGCCCTTACCTGCTAGAGTTAGCTCGAAAAATAGTTAAAGGAGAGCTCGACGTTGAGACTTGGAAAAGAAGTCTGCTTGACTCGGCTATCCTCAAACGAGAAATCATGAAAATTAAGGGTGTTGGTGAATATGCAGCAGATCATATACTCAAGCTTTTAGGTAGATATGACTTCCTTGCCTTGGATAGCTGGCTGAGGAAAAGATTCTCCAAAATCCATAAAAGAGGCGAAGAAGCTTCAGACAAGGAAATAGAAGAGTTCTACGCTCCTTTCGGGAAGTGGAGGGGTTTAGTTTTATGGTTGGACATGATGAAGGATTACCTAATTCCGGAAAAGGGTCAAACGTAGTTCCCTGAAGTCTTTTTAATAGCGAAAACAGTTTTTTCGGCAACCGAAACGCTTCGCAGAAAGTCTTCAATAGTTGCTATGAAGGTTGGAAGTTTATTCTTGGTTAGCTTTATCTTGGTTAGAACCTTTCTTTCTTTCCTCCACATCCGGATTTCAAGTCCTTCCGGAACACGGATGTTATCTGGAGAAACCGCTTCGGCAATGGCCTTGGCTATTTCCTCTTCCGGATATTTCAGTGTTATGTTAGCTTCCAACATCTTGCTTACCTAATTGTCTTCCAACCATCTCATCGACAAGTTTCAAAAATTCTTCCAGTTTTTCAATTGGAATTTGGGCTCCGGCGGCAATGTCATGCCCTCCTCCTCTCCCCCCAAATTTTTCTGAAGCTTTTTGCATAATTTCACCTAGATTCACTCCCTTCAGCACTACTTCGTCTATTGTTCTCGCAGAAATTTTTGCAATGTTTTCCTCGGTTAGGAAGGCATATGCGATTATGGGCTTTTTTGGATTTGGCAAGTTTGTGGAAAGGATGGATGCTACTGCACCTATCGCTTTGTCGCTTATTTCGTTTCTTCCGTGGACAATGTAAATATTGTTACATTCTTCAACTCTCTCTGGTTCCTCGTAAGTCCAGCTTAAATACTGGCTGAGATTCCGCCGATAGTCTTCCAGAATCTTTAATGCTTTTTCAAGGGCGGCTGCGCGATCACCCATGCAGAGCGATACTCCAAGGCTTGGGCTGTCAAGTCTTCCAGTTGCGTTTAACAAGACGGCGAATTCTCTTCCATCCCGTAACGGTGTCCAATCTTCTTCTTTAACCAGTGTGTAAATGTTTCCGCGTAGGCTTAAAACTTTGTAATGTAAGCCTTTGGAGATTAGGTATTCTGCCAACGCGTTGTATAAGCTATGTTTTTCGTCTTCGGTTAAGTCGCGGAGAGCCCGCCATTTCCCCCCTTCCTTCAGCTTTATGGACGGTTCTAGATTCGTTAGGAAAGCTACGCTTTGGTCTTCATTTCCGCTTATTCCCGGGATGAAGGGGTTAGTGGTGCTTGCTAATGCTTTGTGGAGTGGACGGGTTTCTCTTCCAAAAAAGATTAAGTCGGTTTCAACCTTTAGGTAGCCGCTTTCCACAGCATCTTCTACTATGGTTTCGTTGACTGCGCCAAGACTTCGCTGCTCATACTTGTCCTGAAGGTCGCCAAGGGCACCAACCACAGCTATAGGTGCCAAATCCGTGTTTGCCTTGTCCAGAGCCTTAGCTACTAAATAGGTTATTCCTGAACCGCTTACATCCTTTGACCCATCTATTCCAAAAAGGTGCGGGTTTACGTGCAGTAGGTTCGTTTGTTTTTCTTCTTGAATTATTTGGTGATGGTCTAGGATTACCAATGAATAGCGAGTAAGCTTTTGGGTTATAAGATCGAGGTAGCCACTTCCCAAATCCGTGAAAATGGTTAAGTCGGGTTTTTCGCTTGAAATTTCCTCTACGAGTTTTTCGTCAACCCAGTGTCTTACACGAATACGAAAGTTCGCTTTAAGCCTAAACAAGGCTTTACCAATTATCCCGGCTGCTGCCAATCCGTCAGCATCATAATGGGAGATGACGTTAAAAAAACATCCTTCTTCAGCTTTTTCAGCAATGTATTTCGCGGCTTCAGATGCGCGTTTAAGAAGCGCTTCATGGTTTTCAGGCTTCAGAGGCATTTCTACCCCAAAAATCTAGGTGAGCGAGGCTATCCTAGGCTTATATTTCCAGTTTTCTGGGAGAACCCCTTTGCGTTTATAATATTCGGATAGTCTATGGATTTTTGCCTCGACAAGTTGGAGCGCCCGTTTATTGTGTAAGTCTTTGCGATTTTTTTCCAAGTGCGTGTGGAGTCGCGTGGCTTTTCTTATAAGGTTGTCTAAGTCTTCAGGGATTGTAGGGGCTAATCCAGCTCCCTTCAATATTTGGGTTATGGTTTTCCCAGTAATAGGTTTAACGAGGGGAATCGCATATTGATCGCGAAGGATTGTGCCTATCAAGCTAGGTGGATGCCCCTCTCTGGCCAGTTTCACAACTAAGGCCTCTACTTCTTCCGGTTGGTATTTACACCAACTTGGTGGCCGTTTTGTAACCGGACGAATGGAATGGGACTTCCCTTTCTCTTTTTTTGGCAATTCTTATCCCTTTTATGTGAATAGCTTTGTAAGAGCGAGTGAAACGCAATATTTAAAACCTTCGTTAGCTATCGTCCATGGAGAAACCATTCTGCAAAGGCATTTAAGGCTTTGGCTCGATGTGAATACTGGTTCTTCTCTTCAGTCGACATTTCGGCGAAGGTTTTCTGATCACTAGTTTCTAAAGGTTGAAAGATTGGGTCAAACCCGAAGCCAGAGCTTCCACTGGGTTTTTCAGTGATTCTGCCTTTAACTCTTCCACAAAAAGTTTTTAGAATATTTGTTTTAGGCTCACAGTAGGCAACCACTGAGCGGAATTCTGCTTCCTTATCTCCAACGTTTTCCATAAGCTTCAAAATGCCTTCAACTCCCAAGGTTTTATAAACGTAACTAGAATAAGGACCGGGGAATCCGTTTAAGGATTTAATGAAGAGTCCAGCGTCCTCCACAATTACTGGTAGTCTACATTTTTTGGTTGCATCCAGTACTGAAGCTTTGGCTATTTCTTCTAAATCCTCTTCTTGGATTTCGATGGCTTTCATCTTTATCATTGCGATGGCTATTCCTTGTTTGGTAAGTATCTCTCTGGCTTCTTTGAATTTATGGATGTTTGTGGTGACGAAGAAGACTAATTTCTTTTCTAGCGATGGCTTCATTTATTATCCCCCTAAATTTTACGGCTTATTTAGCTAAAGCTGTTTGTGGAATATTTCTTTTTGAATCAGGAAAGGTGGCTTGTTTTTCACCGCAAGGCTTGTTTTTCTTTTCTAATCCCAAATTTTCTTGGTAAAATTTTTCATTTGCTTTCCTAATGTCGGAGACATAAAAGGTTACACACCAAACGGTTTTAATCAATCTTTTTTCTCTCTGAGACGTATCTTCCACGTCTCTCTATTTCCCTTATCTTTTCTAAAACTCTTCTGGCTTCTCTCTTGCCCACTATGCCTGCATAGCTTTCCATGACTTTACTGAAGCATGCTTGGGCGAATTCGAAATGAACGCTTTCGAAAGCTCTTTTTAACAAGTGCAAGTCAACACCTCTAGCTTCTAGCTCCTGAGAAAACTCGCCTAATCCGAAATCCACTACGATTATCTGTTTGTTTGTTGTTAGAATCATGTTCGAAGTAGTTAAATCTCCATGTATAATCATGTTTTTATGAAGCCTTCCGACAAGTTCTCCAAGGTGACCACAAATTTCTAGCCGTTCCTTCGGTGACATATTGTTTAAAACTTGTTTAAGTTGTTTTCCTTCAACATATTCCATATAAATCTCCGCGTTTTCAATATCTACTAGAAAAATCGTAGGAGTTGGCACTCCAGCTCTTTTAGCTCTGTGCATAAGTTGAGGTTCATGGATTGTTCGGTAGATTCGAATTTGTTTGTCTAATTGTGGTAACCGATATTTCTTGCTAATCCGCCTTTTAATAACAATTTTCCTTCCATGCCATTCTTTAAGGTATAGATCGGCTTCAGCCCCCTTCTTTAACAAGAGAGTTTTCTCAGATGAAGAGCCTATGTTTCCACCCACGGAACTTCTACCTCTTCTAATCGCCACTTCAGACGAACGAAACTTTTCTCTACTGGTATGGTTAAGCCGTGCCGGTAGGCTAACGCGCCAGTCCACGCTATCATGGCCCCGTTGTCCAAGGCATACTGCTTCGGAACTACACAGAACTTTGCCCCGTGTTCTTTAGCTACGGTTCTAAGCATAGACTGTAAACGCTTGTTAGCGGCAACTCCTCCAGTTAGCAAAACCTCAAGCTTTTCCGTGTGTGCCAAAGCTCGTTCTGTAACCTCGGTTAACATCGAAAAAACAGTTTCTTGTAAGCTATAACATAAATCTTCGATAGTATGTTCGCCTTTATGGAGTAAGTTAAGTGCAGCTGTGAGAAGCCCGCTAAAGGACATATCCATCCCTTTCACTGAGTAAGGAAGCGGATGATACTTCTTCCCGTCAGCAGCAAGCCTCTCAACTATTGCACCGAAGGGCAATCCTTCTCTCTGTCGATAACCCGCCTCCCTAGCAAAAACATCCAAACAATTTCCAACAGCAATATCTAAAGTTTCCCCGAAAACCCGATAACGCCCAGCTTCAAAAGCCGCCACAATAGTGTTACCGCCGGAAACGTATAACGTAACCGGATCTTGTGCCTCAGTTGTGAGCTTGCCGATTTCGATATGCGCTACACAATGGTTGACCCCAACTAGGGGAACCCCAAGATAGACTGCTATGGCTCTAGCCACAGTTGCGCCAGTCCTCAGACATGGACCAAGCCCCGGACCTTGCGAGAAGGCCACTACACTTATCTGCTCTGGATTTATTTTCGCCTCTTTAAGAGCTTTGGCTACCACTTTATCGGCCACCCGAGAATGATGTTGAGCAGCTTCTCGCGGGTGGATCCCTCCAGTTTCTGGGAAGTAGGCACTTATGACGTCTGCAAGAATTCTCCCGTTGAAAGCAACTATTCCAACACTGAAGTCATCTGCTGTAGACTCTATTCCTAGACAGTACATTGTTTGATTGATTTAGTTAGAGTTTAATTAACGTTCTGTTTATTAAAAGATTCAAAAGGAAGACCTTCTTATGAATTAATTAAAGGTAACCGAATGGTGATTTCGAAATTGCAAGGAATATCTTTCAAGCGTTTAACAAAAGCTAATGAGCTGATGGATATCGAGAAGCTTCAGAAAGAAGTTTGGGGAATGGCTGATATCGATGTTGTGCCTACACACATGCTTGTTGGGATAGTTATTGCCGGGGGTATGGTGATAGGGGCTTTCGATGAGCGCGGTAAGTTGGTCGGTTTTGTGTTTGGGCTGCCCGGGGTCAGAGATGGAAAACTAATACATCACTCACATATGCTTGGTGTTAAGCCAGGTTTAAGGCATGGGGGTATAGGTTATCGACTTAAGCTAATGCAGAGAAGGGCAGCTATTGAACAGGGTGCTGAGCTTATTGAGTGGACATTTGACCCGCTTCAAGGGCCGAATGCTAAGCTTAACTTCGCTAAGCTAGGCGTGGTTTCAAGAGTGTACCTTCGCGACGTCTACAGTGAGATGAGGGATGCGATAAATATCGGATATCCTTCTGATAGGCTTCTGGTCGAGTGGTGGGTTAAGTCTCCACGTGTTGCTAAGAGGGTATCAGGCAAGCTAAAGCCGCCTGTCGCCAGCGTCCTAGTTTCAAGAGGCGCTGAACTTGCCATCGAGTTCGTTGATGGCAAACCAGTCGCGAAAAAATCGTTAACTAAAAGGATCGCTGTGCTTCCAATACCTGAGGACATAAATAAGCTTAGGAAGGAAAATCCTGAACTTGCATCTGAGTGGAGAACGGCGACGAGAAAGGCCTTTGAGGGTAGCTTCTCAAATGGATATCTAGCGGCTGATTTTTCATCCGAGTTGTACGATGGTGTAAGGAGAAACGCCTATATTCTCATCAAAGCGCGGCTTAATGAAGTGCTCTCCGGTGAAAGCCTATGAAGATCGACTTAATAGAATTAAAACTCATCGTAATGAAGTTAAAGCAGCCCTTCGAGACTAGCTTCGGTGTCACACATAATAGGCCTTGCATCTTAGTTAAACTTGAATCAGGCGATATTGACGGTTGGGGGGAGGTCGTGGCTGGTGAGGGACCATGGTACTCTTACGAAGATATCAAGACGGCATGGCATGTCTTAACGGAATACTTGGCCACAAGCATTATCGGAAAGGACATCGACTCTCCAGATGAGCTTTACACTGCGATGTCGCATGTAAGAGGCCACAACATGGCCAAAGCTGGTCTAGAAGAGGCTTTCTGGGATGCCTACTGTAAGTTCATGGAACAGCCCCTCTATAAAGCACTCGGCGGTATACGCGATAGAATTGAGAGCGGCGTTAGCATAGGCATTACCCCCACCGTTAACGATTTAATCAGAACCGTGGGGAGCTACATTGAAACAGGCTATAAGCGCATTAAAATCAAGATAAAGCCGGGATGGGACGTCAACGTCATTAAGATGGTGAGAGATGAGTATCCCGATATCTCACTCCAAGTAGATGCAAACGCCGCATACACTATATCCGACACTCCGACTTTGAAAAAACTCGAAAAGTTTAACCTCACTATGCTTGAACAACCTCTCGGCCCTGAGGACCTTGTTGACCACGCAGCTCTACAAAAAATGATGAGGATGCCTATCTGTCTCGACGAAAGCATAAGCTCGGTGGATGCCGCAAGGGCGGCCTTAGCTCTTGGTAGCTGTAAGGTAATAAACATAAAGCCTGGCAGGGTCGGCGGCCTCCTTGCGTCGATGCGTATCCACAACCTCTGTGAGAAGTCCAATATTCCTGTCTGGATAGGAGGAATGCTTGAAACTGGCATCGGAAGAGCCCATAACATTGCGCTTGCCACGTTACCGAACGTGAAGTTTCCTTGTGATATCTCGGCCAGCGACAGATACTATGATGAGGATGTGGTAAATCCACCGTTCATGCTAAACAAGGATGGTACGATCAATGTTCCACAAGGGTATGGGATAGGCGTTGACGTTAATGAGGAAAAAGTTACAAGACTTACCCTAAAGTCTGTTGTTCTGCAGTCATAGTATTCACCGTGCATATAGGGCTTCACAACATCCTCTACTAAAAGATGGCATCAAAAAAGTTTTTCCAAGGATCCGCACGATTATATCTATGAAAATCCTGAATTAAAGGAATTAAAAGCTGCCTCGCAGCAGTTTTTACATTTTCATGTTTCATTTTAATCTTCAATTGTTTATAGTGTTTTAATATTTTACATACACATTTTTATTTTGAAAGTTGCATATTTATATGTGAGGAGAAGCGGGACTATAGAGATGCCTAAACGTAACGATTTAGAATACAAAGCCTTTCAGTATATTCTGAACAATGGGGAGCAAGGTGTGCTCCAATCAGAGCTTTGGCGCATTCTTGGCGCCAGTAGCCGAGAAGGTTCCCGGATAGCGTTGAAACTAGAGAACAAAGGATTGATTAGAAGGGAGAAAGAACTGTTCGACGGAAGGTGGACTTACAGGCTTTATCCAAAAAGGCAGCCGGCCACCGTGGATTCTATAATTGATTGTCCTTGCTTGGGTTGTTCGGAAAGCGTAAAATGTGGTTCATGGGCTCCGGTTTCACCTAATGACTGCGAAAGACTTACTGAATGGCTAATGGGCCTCGTTATCAAGCAGAGCGAATCTTTAGGTGACAGCTAGTTTTGACTAAAGTTTGGCTTGAGAAAAGAAAGCGGGATTATTATTATCGAAAGGCTAAGGAAGAACAATATCGTTCACGTGCAGCATACAAGCTTCTCCAAGCAGCTACCAAATATAAGTTTATCCGAAAAGATGACGTGGTTGTAGATTTGGGAGCAGCCCCTGGCGGTTGGCTCCAGGCTTCCCGAAAACTCATAGGCACTAAAGGCTTTGTGTTAGGGGTAGACCTAAAACCAATCGAACCCTTACCTGAAGAAAACGTTCAAACCTTAATTGGTGACATAACCAACGAAGATTTAGCTGAGAAAATCATGGCGCTTTTACCCCGAAAGGCGGATGTTGTCCTATGCGACGCTTCGCCTAACATTTCCGGCATATGGGAAGTCGACCATGCTAGACAGATAGATCTCGCCACGCATGCTTTACACCTAGCTGAGAAAATACTAAAACCGAAAGGCAATTTCTTTGTTAAAGTTTTTCAAGGCGATATGTTAGACGGTTATATCGCTAAAATGAAGAGGCATTTTTCTATTGTTAAACTGATAAAGCCCCAAGCAAGCAGAGCTGAAAGCTCCGAAATCTTCCTTCTCGGAATAGGCTGGAACGGTTAACGTTAAATTTTTGAAACCAATAGTTGTGAGAGGTGCTACTAATGAAGATCGTCGCCGCTGATTCTGCGGCCGCCATACTGAACGACTGTTTTAAACCCATAAAGGTTGTTGCAGCTGCAGCGGTGTTGGTGGAGCCCCCCTATCGCGAAGCTTCTCAACACATAGC
>Ga0209426_1000319_pt1 | contig 58897 bp, 64 predicted proteins | sample Deesub1362B_J571_FD_187697 | JGI IMG/M metagenome (GOLD analysis project Ga0209426, IMG submission 187697) | Deep oceanic, basalt-hosted subsurface ecosystem from Juan de Fuca Ridge flank, Pacific Ocean, CORK Borehole 1362B_J2.571 (SPAdes)... ... | reverse complement strand
GTCTTTCGGAAGGGATTAGCTAAGTCCATATACCAAGCTCGCCAGCTTATAACCCACGGGCATGTAGCTATAAATAATCGGAGAGTAACTGTACCAAGCTATTTAGTGACGAGGGAAGAAGAGGACAAAATTACCTATGCTCCTCAAAGCCCATTGGCAAACCCGGAACATAGGTTTAGGCAAACTATAGTGTCAACCGTAACAGAACAAACAAAAACTGAAAATAGCGGGGGAAGACGGACATGACCGAAAAAAGTTCCTCAACTAAAAAGGAGAGATGGGCAGTAGCCCATATATACAGTTCCTACAACAACACCATAGTACATATAACTGACATATCCGGGGCCGAAACCATAGCAAGAACCTCTGGAGGAATGTTCGTCAAAGCAGATCGAATGGAATCATCACCATATGCAGCCATGAGAGCCGCTACAGCAGCCGCAGCTATAGCTAGAGACAAAGGTATAACAGCTATTCACATTAAGGTGCGTGCACCCGGAGGTTCAAAAGCTAGAACACCAGGCCCAGGAGCCCAAGCAGCTATACGAGCCCTAGCCAGGGCCGGATTTCGCATCGGTCGAATAGAAGAAGTTACCCCTCTCCCTCATGATGGGACACGAAGGAAAGGCGGAAGAAGAGGCCGCCGAGTTTAAACTTTCAGATTTTCTGCATTTATGTTTTCAACCATGTAATTCACAAGTTCTAGAAGGGCTTTCGCAAAGCCTACAAGGCTAAGCATTATAGTCACGGAAAGAATTGTCCTTAGGTTTACCATAAGAATAATGTCTCTCATGTTAATTACAAGCACACTGGCTGTGAAAGCATATAATAAATACCAAACTAGAAATAAAGCACTAAAAACGTTAAACACGTACTTAAAAATCGTGCCGGACAAAAGTTGACTTATAACTACAAATATTAGAAAAATCAGAGCAAACGTACTAAAAGTTAGATCGTAGTCCGGTAAGACCCCAGCGAGAGAAGCTGTTAGCTCGGAGATAGTTACTAGAATTAAAATTCCAACTACTCCTTTAACCAAGGCTTTAACTGCATTCCGAACTAGACGACGTTTATCCAAGGTATATCACCAAAGGCCCAAAACTGAGGGTTTCTGATTCGAAGAAGAGTTCCACTCGACCTCCAAACGGGATTTCAGTGTTTTTGACATAAATTTTCAATATGTCGGAATATTTAGAGCCAGAATAAACTTTGATAGGGAGTTTAGCTACGGCGACTACGTCATCTTGCTCATTAAAGATTTTGAGATATGTAGTTCCGGTTATATTAAAAATGGAGTGATTTTCAAAGTTTAAAGGTAAGCTGAGGATGGAATAGGTGTAATTGTACTGCTCAAAAGCTGGCTCACCTAATGTAAAATTGTGGAAAGGCGCCCCCCACGGGTAACTCGTGTTAGTGTAGATTTTTACCGGAAGTAGCTCGGTGAATTTCAGTTCTACTTCGCTTGTTAGAGTTAAGTTAGCATCCCTGAAGAGAAGGTTGATAATGCCTGTTAGGTCGTCGAGGGCAAAAGTTATGTTATGCTTAACCCAAGTTTGCCTTCTGGCTGGAATGACATCGACATAGGTTTGTTGACTGGAAATTTCAATGCCACTTTCGTCTTTAACTTCCGTTTTTAAAAGGAACTCCTTAATGTGGTAATATCCTTTATTGTTGATTTTCATAGAAAGCATGATTGCTAGTACATTATTGTCTGAAAGAAAAATTTCGGGATCCTCGAATTGGATTTCGATTAGAGACGCAGAGTAGGCAGCGGTTATTATGAATATTGCTAGGGTTCCCCATAAGATTGTGGTTGCAAGACTTATCATTCGTAAAGCAATTTTCATGGCTGTTTCCTTTTGGCCGTCCTAACTCTGCTGTTGAGATGAGGATAGGGAGTTAGGCTGTGACTTTTGTTGTCGGGCTGGGACGGTTTCAGGAATAACAATAATAGCTTCGGGTTTATGTTCCTCTTCAACGGGCTTTTTAATCGGCTCTTTAACCCTTTCTTTTTCCGGCTCTTTCTGCTCGGATTTTGCCTTCGGTTTAGGGGTAACAATAATTTTTCGGACCTCAGCAATCGAGAGGTTATTTATTATTGTTATTCCCCTTATGGTTAAGATGGAACCTATCCATCCCATTATGCCTATATACATCACGCGAATGCAAGCTACAATGAGAGGCGCTAAGGCTTCGCCAAAAAGTCTTGCAAAGTCCCCGTAGGCAACTAAACGTAAGCTTTCAGAGAGAAAACCGAAGGCAGTGAAGAAGGTGAATATTAGCAGTCCGACGCCGATGAAGAGTACTATTATCCCAGAAAGTGCTATTTTGCCTCTAAATGTTTTGAGTTTAAGCATGTTTTTCGCCGAGTATGGTTGACCGTTGTAAAAATATTAAATCTTCCGACTCATTAAACAAAATTCATGTTCTAAATGCGAAATCATCATTGAAAATCCCTAACTGTTTTCAGACTGACAGGTAGTCAAAAAGGCTTCCATAATTCTTTTATCAACAAACACTTGAAAGAGAACTCAAGAAACCTTTAGGAGGTGAGAACTGCAAATGGTTTTCCTTTTTGTCAGTTGGGTAATTTCTGGAAACATCAAAAAACATGAAGAACTAATGAAAGAGCTCATTCCTTACTACCGTAAATTTAAAGGACTAAAATCCTATAGATATTTCAGCCATTGGGCAGGTCAAGGTTTAAGCCCATGGGGTGGGCGGCTTGAAATTTTCGAATTCGAAAACCTTGCCGCCCTCGAAAGTTTTTTCAATAGCTTTACCAGCGACAAAGAAGCGAGGGAAATCCTAGAAAGAGCGATGTCATTAGCCGATCCCACGACTGTACGCTTTTCGCTCGTGTTTGAGAAACACCGTGAACTTTGGTTCGAGCAAAAGTAACACTTTGTGATTAAATTTCACATTTTTCTATTTCTATCCAAGTTTAATAAACATTTGAATATCAATTCCGGAGGTATATTTATATATTTTCAAAAACTTTAATTTTCATAAAAACACGATCAACTGTAAGAGGTGAAGACTATGGGTAAGAGATGCTCTGATGCCGGCTGCCCCTATTTGGCTATGGATGGAACTTGTCTGCTTCCTGAAGAAGAATTAAAAGAGAAATGCCCAGCTAGAGAACGTGTAGGACATGAGGATAAAGATGAATGGATAGACGAGTACTACATAAAAGAACGACTTAAAGCAAGAGGCATAATCCAATAAATTATCTTTAATTTTAGCCTTTAAATTTTCACGTTCTATTTTCTGCTTCGTAGAAAATTTAATTTAATTATTTATTCTAGTTTTTTAGTGAAAACCTTAAAAATGCCCACTACTTGTATGCTCACTCTTTTCCTGAGGAAAAGAAATCCTTTCTGGTTGGAATCCAGTAAAAATTATTCCTTACTTTATAAATACGTCGAGTGAGGTATAGTTTAACTTTTATCTTTTCATTTGAAACCATAGTGGCTTAGTCAATTATATATTCTTAAATTCACGTTTCAAGATTAAAGTTATAACAAGTTTCACAAAGTCTTTGCTGTTTCATTCCTAATTATTTTGAAAGTCGCTTTGTTACATCTTCATTTATCCAATAATTTAAGGGGAAGGACAAACTAGTAAGGTGTAGCGGGCCCGCGGGGATTTGAACCCCGGATCTCCGGCTCCGGAGGCTTGCGCAACATCCTGAAGAGATGCTTCGGCGCCTTAATCCGTACTGGGCTACGGGCCCGATTCCTAATCGTTTACTCTTCGGTTATTTCTTGGATTATCCACCAAGCTTTTCTTTTTCCAGCTCTTTCTCCAGCGCAGTATTCTATTATTGGCTTTCCCAGTTGTTTTTTCGATGTTTTCTGTATTTTCCTTAAGCGGTTCAGAACAAGCCAACGGTTCGTCCCGATATGTTGAGCCAGTTCAGGCGTGGTTGCGCCCTTGTAGTGAAGTAGGTATTCGATTATTTTTCGGTCTACATCGTCTATGCAGAAGGAGTAAGGGTTCACCCTTCCGTGTTCATGCGTTAAGATCTCAAGTTCGCCTAAATACATTTTTATTTCCTCGAAGCTTTTTTCCAGTTGGCTTATCCTTTTCTCCAATTCTAAGATTTTGTCGGGTTTAGGAGTGTGTTGAAGTTTTTCGATGATGGCATCACGAATGAAACGACTCCTCTCGCCTTCTGGAATTCTTATTAACATTTCCTTGAATACTATCTCAGGGATTTTAGCAGAAATAGTAATCAGTTTTTCCATACTCATTCACGATTTGCTAGAGCATTGAATTAACATAAACCTTATGCTTCCTTTGTTGCGAAATCTTTTAAAAGACACAGCTTAACTCTAGTTCGGAGAGAGGAGATGGGAAAATAAGTTGCCACAGAAAACCACAATATCCCTAATAAAATGCGACGTTGGGTCACTAGCGGGGCATCACATAGTCCCCAAGCTCCTGCTTGAAATAGCCGAGAAAAAACTGGAGGAAGCTCAAGAAAACGGATTAATAAACAGCTACTACGTTTTCCACGCCGGAGACGACTTAGAGCTCCTAATGGTGCACGAAAAGGGTGAATCAAACCCTGAAATTCATCAGTTGGCATGGGATACTTTCCAAGAAACTGCAAAGAAAGCGTTAAGCCTAAAACTCTATGGCGCCGGTCAAGATCTGCTAAAAACGGCTTTCAGTGGGAATATACGGGGGATGGGCCCGGGCGTTGCAGAGATGGAAATAGAAGAGCGAGGATCCGATCCTATAGTGGTTTTTGCCGCTGACAAAACTTCTGGAGGGTCCTTTAACTATCTATTATTCTCGATTTTCGCCGACCCCATGAATACCGCTGGCTTGGTTATAGACCCTAACATGATCGGAGGTTTCAAATTCGAAGTTTTAGACGTAGTTGAAAACAAGAAGGTAGTTATGAAGTGTCCAGAAGAAATGTATGAGCTTCTGGCCTTGATTGGAAGTCCAGATCAATTCGTGGTTTCTCGGGTTTGGCGTGCAAGGGATGATCTCATATGTGCGGTCAGTAGCACCACGAGGCTCTCACTAATTGCAGGTCGATATGTTGGAAAAGATGATCCGGTGTTAATAGTTAGAGCACAACATGGCTTGCCTGCTGTAGGCGAAATCCTAGTTCCTTTCCTACACACGTACTTTGTGGAAGGTTGGATGAGGGGGAGTCATTGGGCTCCTTTCATGCCAGTAAGTCTCAAACATAGTAAATGCACAGTTTTTGACGGACCGCCGAGAGTAGTTGCTTTAGGCTTTCAGATCAGTAATGGAAAAATAGCAAGCGATGACAAAGGACGACCCTTAATAAGCGACTTATTTGATGACCCGGCTTTCGATCTGGCTCGTCGCGAAGCTGTCGATTATGCTTCGATTTTAAGGCGTATGGGGGAGTTTGAGCCAGCAAGATTAAGCCCGAAGCTCATGGAATACACTACGCTGCCAGTCGTGTTAAGAAGGCTGAAAGACAGGTTCAGCCCCGTTTAATCCTCGCTTTTTGTTATCTTTGCTAGTTCTTCGCAACGTTCCCTTACAATTTCGTATAGCTTCTGCTTTAGCTCTTCACCGTGGAGCCCTAACCCTTTAACTAGAGTTATCTTTCTAGCAAGTTCTAGGTCACCCAGTCCGATTATCCAAATTTCGAAGTCCCCACGAGATAAGTGAAATTCCACCGCTTTAGGATCTATTGTTTTGAGTTTTTCGCAAAATGCTTGAAGGCTGTCAGCATAGGTACCCAGGGAACGCCCTATTTCAGCGTAAAAGTGGAAGGCCTTGTTGGGTGGCAGTGGACGAAGTATAGTTTCAGCCTTATCCTTTGTAAGCTTTGGGAAGCCTATAGCTTCCTTTCCATGAACCGTGATGGCATAATAGCCTTTTTCCGGCGTTTCTACATAACCCATCTTGCTTAACCCTATTAGATGCATCATCACGGAGGGAAAGCCAATCCCTATTTCTTTCGCCACCTCTGTCGGCTTCAAAGGCTTTCCAATGTTCCATAAAGTTTCCAGAATAAGCCTTTTAACCGGAGTAAGTATCATGAAACATCCTCACCTAACACTACTCATTCTTAATTAATGACTATTTAACTTTAATCATATCATTCCTGATTTTTTACACCTTAGAAAGGAAACGTTTGAATATAGGTTCAGATAACTATGGTGAAAGGTGCTGAAATGAAAATTGCAGTGCTCGTATACGAGTACCCGCCTAAAATAGTGGGAGGGTTAGGGACATACGCCGCTGAAATCACAAGAAAATTTGTGATGATGGATCATGATGTTACCGTTTTTACCATGAATGATGATGCTGGAAGCCTTCCAACCCGTGAGATTTGGCGAGGAATAGAAATTCACCGACCACTACATATCGACGTTTCAGATTCTTTGCCAGATGTAATTGCAGAGGACGTTAAAAAATGGGGAAGAGGCATACAGTTTTTCTCAAAAATCCTTGTATACAACTACTTAAGCGCTGCTAAGCTAATTAATGAACTTGTAAAAAAGGAAAATTTTAAGTATGACTTGGTTATTGCTCATGACTGGCTTTCCGTAATAGCTGGGATTACGGTAAAGAAGGAGCTGGAACTCCCGCTTGTTTTTCATGTACATTCCACGGAGAAGGGACGTACCCTTGGACACGGTTCCGCTGTGGTTAGCAGCATTGAATATCGTGGAGGCCAAACAGCGAACAAAGTCATTACAGTTTCTTATGCCATGAGAGAAGAATTGCTCAGTTTAGGTTTTCCGAGAGAAAAAGTTGAAGTCTGTTACAATGGCGTTGACCCTGAGAAGTACTCCTTAGCTAGGGTAGACTCCGAAAAAGTTAGAGCCTTAAGGGAATTTTATGGGTTGAAAGATGATGATTTGATGATATTCTTCATCGGGCGTCTGGTAGGTGTCAAGGGGGTAGACAAACTTGTCATGGCTATGCCTCACGTTTTGCAGTCCGTCCCCAACGCTAAATTGGTAATTGTAGGACTAGGTGACTTACAGGACTATCTTCAACGGTTGGTGAACATGCTTAAACTTCAGGATGTAGTTAAATTCCGCTTTGAGTTTATCCCTGAAGAAGAGCGAATTCTACATTATGCGGCTTGCGACGTAGCCGTTTTCCCAAGTCTCTACGAACCTTTTGGAATAGTAGCTCTAGAAGCTATGAGCATGGAAAGACCAGTAGTTGTGGGCGCGGCTGGAGTAAGTGGTATGAGAGAGATAGTTGTTCCCACCGGCGATGAGCAGTGCGGCTTTCACATAAACCCGAACAACCCATCTGACATTGCTTGGGGCATAGTGAACGCCATTCAAGACCCCGAGAGAAGACGGCTTCTAGGCGAAAACGGCAGAAAACGAGTCTTAAACGCGTTCACTTGGGATAAAATCGCGGAACAAACTCTAAAAATATATGAAGCCCTAATCACAAAGGATTAGTTTATTATTCTCAACTTAACTTTTCTATTTTAGGATGCCTCTAATGCGTGAGTTTATTCTATATTCACGGAAGGGTAGAACTGATGGAAAAATCAAAAGCTTAAGAGAGGCAGGAAGACTTGATGTAGTTCAAGAATGTATAATTGCAAGCCTATTTCTTTCCCATGATATACGTCGAGACACAATTTTTCACGCCTTTCTTTATGGGCCTCCTATGCCGCCCTTACATCTGAAGGTTCATGGCGGTTTTCTGAGAGATGTCCGAACAGACCAGCAGACTTGGGGAGAAATCTTTCGAAGAGTGCTGTCCGGAAAGTCTCATCCTGGAATTATTGTAGAAAAGAGGAGTTTTGAAAGTCTTTTAAGAGAGTTACCAAAGGAAGCAAAAATATTTGTTTTAGAAGAGGGTGGAACGGATGTTTTTGAGGTGGATTTTGGTGAGCATCCCATTTTTGTTTTAGGCGACCACATAGGCTTACCCCGTAAAGTGGAGGGCTTTGCCCTTCGTTATGGGGAAAAAATTTCATTGGGTAAAAAACCCTACTTAGCTGCTAGTTGTATTACAGTTTTGAATTACTTGTTAGATAGGTTAGAACGTAATAAATGTGAAGGAGAGAGGAGAGTATGAAAGAAAAAGTTCCCTGTGCCATGACTATTGCGGGTTCGGACAGTAGTGGCGGCGCTGGAATATCAGCAGATCTAAAAACCTTTGCCGCCTTGGGCGTGTATGGAACCTATGCAATAACAGCCATAACTGCCCAAAACACCACAGGAGTCTATGAAATCTTCCCAATTCCAGCAAAAACTGTTAAGAAACAAATAGAAACAACACTTGCTGACATCCCAGTAAAGAATGTGAAAACTGGGATGCTTTATTCGAGGGAGATAATTAAAACGGTAGCCGAAGCCATAGCTGAATTTGAACTTACAGCAGTCATTGACCCCGTGTTTAGAGCGGGAACAGGTGCTCTTCTCATCCAACAAGAAGAAGACAAGAAAGCCTTAACTCGCTTTCTTATTCCTAAAGCCTATGTTTTAACTCCTAACCGATATGAAGCTGAAGACTTAGCTGGAATGCCCATTCAAACACTGGATGATATGAAGGAAGCTGCTCGAAAAATCGCTAACCTAGGAGCAGAAGCCATAATAATAAAGGGGGGGCATATAGAATCTACAGAAAAGGTTACAGACATTTTTTACTACAAAGGTAGAGTTGAAACCTTTACTAAAACTAGAGTAAATGTTCCAACGCATGGAAGTGGATGCACCTTTTCCGCAGCCATAACCGCCTATCTAGCCCGAGGATTCGATCTTTACGACTCGATAGTAAAAGCTGAAAGCTTTATGCATGAAGTGATAGCATTCAGCCAAAAAGTTGGAAAGGGAAGAGTACCAGTTAACCCCTCTGCGCATATCCTTAACGAAGCAGAGAAATTTCACATCCTAGAAAACGTTTCTGAAGCTGTCAGAATAATTGAGGCGAACCCATTGTTTACGCGTTTTATCGCTGAAGTTGGTATGCAAGTGGGCATGGCGCTACCTTATGCTAAAGATCGAAAACACGTAGCAGCGGTTAAGGGTAGGATAGTCAGGTATGGAGGGATTCCGAGAGCTGTAGGATGCATCAAGTATGGTGTTTCTGATCACATAGCACGAATAATAACCACGGCAATGAGACATGACTCAACAAAAAGGGCTGCTATGAATTTGCGATATGACCCGCTGCTGATTAAAGGATTCCAAAGGCTTGGTCTCACCGTGGCTTTCTTCGACAGAAAACTGGAACCTAAACAAGTCAAAATTAGGGAAGGAAAAACTCTAAGCTGGGGGATTGAGGAGGCCATCAAAAAAGCTGGAAAAGTTCCGGACGTAATTTATGACTTAGGTGATGTCGGAAAGGAACCAATGATTCGCGTTTTAGGAAATTCGGCCACCGAAGTTGTTAGAAAAGCATTAAAGGTAATTAAGCAAATAGAGAAGGCAGTTTAGTAAAATTTTTATTTCTTTGACCTTTCCAGTTTTTGATGGCTTCACGCTTTGGAGGTAAAAAATTATGGCCTCGATTCGAGAGGTTCCTACATCTCCAGCTAAACGTTTTGAAAGAATAGGTGCCCACACCCACATCAAAGGATTAGGCTTAGATGAAAACCTTCATGCAGTAAAAATCAAAGACGGAATGGTTGGGCAAGAAAAAGCCAGAGAAGCTGCCGGGCTTGTGGTTAAACTTATCAAAGAAGGAAAACTAAGCGGAAAATGCATAATTTTGGCTGGGCCCCCTGGAACTGGAAAAACAGCCATAGCAGTAGCTATATCCCGTGAACTCGGCGAAAACGTCCCTTTTATACAAATGAGTGGAAGCGAAATCTATAGCTCTGAACGGAAGAAGACGGAAATTCTTATAGAAGCTATCCGTAAGTGCATAGGCGTCGAAATTCATGAAATGCGTAAAGTGTATGAAGGGGAGATTGTCAGCTTAAACATAAACACAGCGCCTCATCCATATAACCCATATCAACGAGTTCCAGAAAGTGTTCGACTGACATTGAAAACCAAAGAGGAGGAAAAAACAATTGAGGCTGGCGCAAGCATAGCCCAGCAAATCCTCGGTTCCGGAATATCTGAGGGACATGTAGTGCAAATAGACGCTGAAACCGGAAGAGTCGTAAGCCTTGGGTTAAGCCTCGAAAGCACCAAGGGAAAAACTTACGATGTGGACACACGACGTAAAATTCCGCGGCCTGAAGGAAAAGTTTTAAAGGAAAAGGAATTCGTTTATATGCTGACCCTTGCGGATTTGGACGAGATAAACGCCCGAAGCCGCTCTGGAAGCTTCTTTTCACTGCTATTCGGAGGTTCAGAAACCAAGGAAATAGACACGGAAGTACGCATGGCAGTAGACCAACAAGTCAAAGAATGGGTAGACCAAGGAAAGGCTTTCATCCATCCGGGTGTCCTCTTCATTGACGACTCGCACCTTTTAGATCTTGAAGCCTTCAGCTTTCTAGGAAGAGCCATGGAAAGCGAACTGGTCCCAATAATAATCTTAGCTACAAACCGTGGAGTAACACGGATACGGGGAACAGACGTAAAAAGTCCACTTGGATTCCCCATAGACCTAATAGACCGCGCGGTAATCATTGCTACACACCTCTACGACGCAGAAAGTATAAGAGAAATACTAAGGATAAGAGCCAAAGAGGAAAAAATCGAAATAGATGATGAAGCTTTGGAAAAACTCACAAATGTGGGTGCTAAAAGCTCTCTCCGCTACGCGGTGCAACTTTTAAGCCTAGCAGCTCAAAACGCCAAAGCAAAGGGAAGAGAAAAAATTGTTGGAAAGGATGTGGAACGTGTAGACGAGCTCTTCATGGACGTAACCGAAGCCGCTGAATACCTAAAGAAATATGAGGAAAGACTTATGGTTCACTAAAACTTTTTCTAAATACATATTCAAACTTAACAATCCTTTAATTCTGTTTAACCTTTTTCCTATCAAAGAGGCTATATCAATGTCTGAACGTAAACGTAAACGTGAAGAACTTCTTGGCTTAGCCGAAGAAACAGGCTTTCTCCTAGAGGCTTCCCCAGTAGAGGTGGGCTCTGGATATTCTATCTCTATAAGCTACGATGAGGAAGAAACCCCCATAATTCATGTGAAAACTTACGGAGAAGTCGATTTAATAGAATTACGAAAGGAAATAAGGAAGGTATATCCTAATGCAAAAATCGAAGGCATGCCAAAAACACCGAATGTCAAGATAATAAGTATTCATAAAAAGAAGAAAAGAAGAAATCGAAAGACAATGAAGAAAACTTCACATAAAAAATCCAAGTCAAAATAATAGTTCCCGCCCGAATTTTAAGGCCGCGACCCGAGATTAAAAATAAATTAAATTTTCTCATTTATAAATTTCACTACAAAAACAACAAAAATAATGTGTGGTTTTAGGGGTTAGATGATTCTCGTCCGAATCTTGTGTTGTTCCACCGTTTGCAGAAAATGTAAACCTTTATTCGTTATCTTGTAGGTTTCCATATCGGTAAATACAATAAAACCATTGATTATGAGGAGTTTTATGTACTTGTTCGCCTGTGTGTAATTCAGATTAGCGCTTTGCATTATCTGAGTTTTCTTTTTACCTGTAGGCGAATTGCTTACTGATTTAAGAATGTCGCTCATAATGGTTACTCTGTCCCTGTATTTAAATGACCTAACGAAAAATGAGCCAATAGATGGAAGACTTATATTAAACATCACTTCCTTCCTCCTCTAAATATAAGATTGTGTTTTGTAAACTTATGTTTTTTGCTTCATCTAGCTAAGTGCACGTTTTAGCGCTTGGATGACATTCTGCCGCCCCATTGTTATTATGTAAGGTCCAAGTCTTGGTCCATGTGAAACGCCTATTAGTATTTTATATAGGGTTTGAAAGAATTTTCTTGGCGGAATTTCGTGTTTTTTGGCTATGTTAAATATGGCGTTTTGGATCTTTTCGGTGTTTTCTTCTTTTTCTAAAATTTCGATGAGTTCTTTTATTGCATTTCTTTCTTTGGATGTTATTTCAATTGTTGCTTCTTTTATTTCTTGAAAGTCTTTTATCCAGTTAAGGGCGTATTCTATTCGTTTTTCAAGAGTTGAGTTGGGTTTTTGATTCGGTTTTAGGTAACGGTATTGCTGAAGTTTTTGGATTAGAAATTTTTTTGGGCTTCCTTTGGGGGCTACTTTGGCTAGGAAGGTTAGTAGGTTGTAGGGTACATGAATGCTTGGTTTTTTTGGAGGTTTGAGTGCCCAGCAGTACTTGTAAAGTCCCGTAAGTTTCGCTTTTTCCTTTTCATCTTTTATTGTTTTCATTCCGAAGTATATTTTTTCAAGTTCATCGAGTTCGTTCATGTAAGTTGGTATATCTGTTACATCAAGGGTGCGGGTGCCAACGAAGCGTTTGAGCATGAGCAACATAAGCGATTGAGGTGAACCATAACGGAACCATGTTTGAGGAGTAAACACATTTCCGGCAGATTTTGAAAGCCTTTTCCCGCTTTTATCTAAGAAAAGTTCGTATTTGGCATGAGCAGGCGGTTCATAGCCAAGTATTTCTCGACATATTCTGTCGTTTACGCGTACGGAGTCGGCTATTTCTTTTCCGTAGGCTTCAAACCTTATGTCCAGCGCTTTCCATCGAACCGCGAATTCTCCTTTCCAGCTTAGCTTTCCTTCGCCTTTAGTGTAATCAGATTCTCCCTTGTATCCACATCCCTCAAGCCATCGTCCTTTAACTTCCATTCCTTCGCATACATAAAGCACTTTTTCTTCCTTTGGAAGGAACTCATAAGCTTTAGTGGTGTAGATGCGTCCACAGTTTTCGCAAACAGCAAAGTAGGGTAGGGCTTCAAGAAACTTTTCTTGCCCGACTTCTTCTCTTACTATTTCACCTATTCTTTTGGCGTTTAGTAGTATTGTTTGAATTTCGGCCTTAAATAAGCCTTTGTGATAGACCTTTGTTGCGGACATGAACTTATATTCTATTCCGCATTTGTCTAAAGCTTCTAGAAGAAGAAGCGTCATGTGTTCACCGTAGCTTTTGTGACATTGGAAGGGATCAGGAATCGACGTAACCGGATGCCCCAAATATTTTTTCAAGGATTCGGGAAGTCCTGCCGGAACTTTTCTAAGTCCATCTTTGTCATCAGCGAAGGCGATCATCTCGGAATTATGGCCTTGTTCTCGGAGAGCAAGAGTTACAGCAAAAGCGCGAGCTGCATCGCTTAAGTTCCCTATGTGTGGGAAACCTGATGCGGCAATGCCCATTTCGGTTCTGATAAGATTTAGGCTTCTGCCTAGCTTCCGCTCTCTCTCAATAATTTGAACAGCCATCTTATCATACCATGTTCCATGACCAATTATCTGCCTGCTCATATCATCATGTTTTCCTTTGACGCTCGTTAATAAGAAAGAGTGACGTAAAATAAAACTGTTTTATATGTCTAACCACGTTTCAAGGCCGCAGCAATAGCTAGAGACCCAAGCAATGCCGCTATCGCTGCAACACTATAAACAAGCGGCATTCCACGGATATTAAGAAACCATAAGCTCCCTACAGTCGTAGTGAGCACACCACAACCAAAGGTGCTAAAGGGGCTACGTGCGTATTTCTGTGGGTATTTAAGTTTTATAGCCGCTAGAACCATCATCCAAACTCCTAAAAACACTAAAAGCGCTGCTGGAAACTCATTCCATGCAATAATTTGTGCTGCTGGTAAAATTAAGGAAATTGCCAAAAATATTAACGCCACACCATAGGAAGCCAAGCCAATTCTTTCGCTAGACATGTTAACATTTCTCCTTTATCTTATTTTAGCTCCACATTCAGGACAAAACTTTGCTGTAGCAGGTATTTGGCTTCCACACTTAGGACATTTTGTAATTCCAGTTGTTGGCGGAGCAATTTTTGTTCCACATTCTGGGCAGAATTTAGATGTGGCAGGTATCCGCGCATTGCATTTAGGACAGATGATCAGCGGAGCTGCTGGCGCTTGGGCGGGTCCTGTAGGCGTCATTATTTGAGGAATCAGCACCATTCCAGTACCTAAAGCGGCTCCTGGAGACTTTCCCAACTCCTCGGCTGCTTTTTTAACGGTTTCCATCCGTAAGACCTCAGCGGGCGTGGCTCTTCCGGTACGGAGCCAGAACAACCGTTCCCGATATTCTGGAGTAGTGTCAATTCCTTCGAATCGTAGGTCTGTCAGTTCTAGCCCTATTCGGCGGAAAGCGTCTAATATAGCGTTTTTCACAGTCATAGAGGTTTCATCCAGCTTAGTGAAAACGGTTAGCAGATCATATCTTGAGATTTCATCGATTAGTTTTTCATTAATAAAACCACGTAGATACTCGTTTACGTCCGCCGTGGTATAGGCATTTTGCCCACCAACCACCTCCATAACAAAGAGTTGAGGGTTTTCCACCTTAAACCAGAAGGTTCCATGAATCTGCAGAGGTGCGAGTTCTGTTGTCTGCGCTCTCGTCCCATATTTCCCAGCAAAAACCTTCGTTGAAACAAATATCACATTAGCCTTGAAAGGTTTTTCTCCAAAGCCAGCTATCCGAGAGAGGATGCCTGTTAGTAGAGGTAGGTTCAGCGTTGTCAGTGTGTGTCTCCCAGGCCCAAAAACGTCATAGGCTTTTCCGTCACGGAAGAAAACTGCTACTTGATACTCGCGCACTATAAGTTGGGCGCCCCACGTGATTTCTTCTTCCGGATGTTTCCAAACGATTTCCTCTGGACCAGGATTTTCCCATTCTATGACCTGTGGCATGTTACCTCATCCCTCGAATTGTTTCAGTGCGTTCAGTAAAAGTTTGTTCTAGACCTTCCACGAGGCTTCTTAGCTTTTGGACATGTTCCTTTGCTTTCTCGAGTTTTTGTTCAAACGTTTCACTTTTGAAAGTTTTTGCGGTTTGGGTTATTTCTCCGATCTGCTCTAGGAGTTTGGTGTCGAAGTTTATCATGCGATCTAGGTCCTCTTCTTCAACTTTTACTGCGTCGAAGAAACCTGTATATCCGTATGGAGCGTGGTTTATTTTTTCGGCTATTCGGTCGAATATCATTACTAGTTTATCTACGTCATTTAAAACATCGTGTCTTCGTTGCTCAGAAAGTTTTTGAAGGGCTTCTTTAACCTCGTTTTTGGCTTCGACGAGTCTTCGATAAAGGTGATCTCGAATTAACCTATCGGCTTCTCTCCTAAGCTCCTTCTCCTTATAGCCCCTAAACCCAGGAAGTTCAGCAAGTATACGCTCAGACAAGCGCATTTCGCTTTTAACTTTTTCATAAACATTTTTCTTTTCGTTCAAAATTTTTCCTCACGAAACTTTGAGTAATATAAAAGTAGCAAGAGCCCCTTTTAAAGTTTCACCGGTTCTTTTAAAAGAGCCCAAAGCTTGGCGGGGGGATATCCCCTTTAATAACTGTTCCGGTGGTACCTTCCATTATTATTTGGAAACTTTGGTTTTTGTATTCGTATTTTATAAACCATATTGGAGCATGTAGGTAAACGGAGCTCTCTATTTTGAATTCCGTTCGGGTTTCAATTATCCTGTCCACATCTTGTTTGATCAGAAATTTATGGAACTCTTCGATTTCTTGTTTGGCTTTTGTTATAGCTTCGGTTTGGGTTATTTCGCTGTTAAGAATTTTGGCGAATCCTTCTATTCTTCGGAAGTCATAGGGGATTTTCCCCTTGAGAGGAACGTCGTATTCTCGTGTTGGAAATTCCGTAGCTCTGCGTGCGATAACCAGCCAGTTATAGCTTTTTTCAAATTTCCCTTCCTTAACTATAGGAGGGGATATTCTTTCAAAAATTCCCTTGTAATTTGTGGCTACTTTGGTTGAAATTATCCAAAACGGTAAATAAACAAGGTCTTTCTCTAAAATTTTGGATTTTGCTAAATCTCGAGGCTTAAGAAAACCGGAGGACATCCAATCTCGCACAGCTTCTTCCGCTTCCTCCGGAGTGTACTTGTTTAAAAGCATAGAATGTTCGAAGACGAAGGCTTCTCCGGTTTCAATGACAAGAGTATACCCGCAATACTTGCATGTAGCAATTATTTCTCCTGGCTCAAATTCTATTGGAGCCCCACAGTTTGAACATTTAATTTCCCGTATTATGGCCATTGATAAGCACCTTCCTTCGGTATTATCAACAAGGGGGTTATCTACTATTCTCTTAAAGATCTAGAAAAACTTAACTTAAGCCTGAACTTTTCTCTTAACAGAGGGTTGCCGTTGGCTGGATTGGCTAAACTAAAATTCGCCATGGGCTTCTCCATATTCCTCGTCACCCTAATATTTTTGCTCTTCCTTTTGGGCTTAATGATAATTTTAAACATGCCCGTGATACTTGCTTTTATAGGCACTGTCATCTTCATCCTAATACAGTATTTAATTGGACCAACTTTAGTTAGGATTTCCACAAGGCTTCGCTACTTGGAGCCAGGTGAAAATCCTTGGTTAGAATCCATGGTTAGGGGGTTAGCTGAAAAAAGCGGTTTGCCAATGCCCCGTTTAGCTATTGTTCCGGATAAAACACCGAACGCCTTCGTTTTCGGCAGAACCGCGAGGTCTGCTACATTGGCCGTTCATGGAGGATTGCTTGAACAGCTCAACCAAGACGAAATTCGAGGGGTAATTGGACATGAACTTGGACACTTGAAACACAAAGACTACATAGTTATGACTCTTCTATCGGCCTTACCGCTTTTGGCTTACATCATTGCCCGAACAACCTTCACAGCAGCACGGTTCAGCCGAGTTTCCACCTCCAGAAAGAAGGGTGGGAGCACGGCAGCCTTGTTCGTTATAGCAGTAATCTCTTACATTGTTTATATAATCTCTCTTTTATTTGTTAGGTATTTGAGCCGCCTACGAGAGCATTATGCAGATGCGTATTCTGCTTACTTAACTGGTTCTCCTCGAGACTTGGAAAGTGCTTTGACAAAGATTACGTATGGGCTTTCGCTTTCACCGGAGCCACCTTCAGGAGCTAGAACATTTTACATAGGTGACCCAGCCCTAGCCAAGCAGGAGTTCCGCTCCATTATGAGAAAGAAGTCAAAGTATGACCTTGACAAGGATGGCGTGCTAGACGAACGCGAGTTGGAGCTTGCCATGGAAAAAGAAGCTAAATCCACGTGGGTAACCATAAACTCGTGGTTTTCCACTCATCCACCCACGTTTAAGAGGATATTGCTTCTTCGGGAAATAGAAAGAGAAATGACAAGTGGAAGGTATATGGATAAACGTATCTATGCTCATGTTTAGCGTTTCCGCTCTAAAGCTTTCTGAACGGCCTTAACGAATTTTGCTATATCTTCCCCCTTCGTGTTAAACTTGAAGATTCCATCAACCCATTTTCTAGATAAATTAAACAGTGCAGGGTTAAGTTCTTGGTTAACATAAACCAGAAAACATCGTGTCGTCATGTAGCGAGTCTTAACTAGCATGAAGGTGGCCAGCGCTGTTTTTAGCCGCGATGCATCTAATTCAACTTTAGCTTCAACAACTACTTCTGGAACAATAAACGATTCACGAAGGGTTCCAATTGCTATGTCAACTTCGATTCCATAGACTTCTTCACTATTTTCCGATGAAACTCCAACCTGTTTCCCCCAGAACACATCTAAAGGCTCTGAAACCCAAACTCTCCGTTTTAATAAATGGTAAACATATTCTTCAAAAGAGTAAGCGCGAAATTTGCCAAAAAACTGAGCTGCACCTATTTGTTCCTTGGTCTGTCGGATATATTCCAGAAAACGCAGAAATGAAAGGGGCTCTAATGTTTCCGTCCACGCTGTGTAAAGCCCTTTTAACTTTCGCCCAATCTTCCGTTTTCGTCGACTGTTGCTAGAACATAAGTCATTTATGTAGTCAACGGGTTTCTTTCGCCTAGTCATCACATATTATTTTATTATTAAGGGGTTAAATGTATTTATAACCTTAAACGTTCCATGATTCAGAGGAAAGGTGAACAAAAATGAAGGTTAAGCTTCTCCGCTACACGCCAGACCCAGAGCTTCTTTGCGGCGCTGCAGCATTAACTTCCTCTAAAACGGAGGGAACTTCGGATATTATAGAAAAACTGGATCTGGAAAAGGCGAAACGAATAGTTCGGAGAGTTACAAGTTATGGACATGAATCTGTTATCGAGCATGCTAGCTTCACCTTTAGCCTTGAAGGAATCTCAAGAGCCATGACCCATCAGCTTGTTAGGCACCGTATAGCCTCCTATACACAACAAAGTCAACGCTACGTCGCCTACGACACATTAGGACATTATGTTACCCCGCCCAGCATATCCCAAAGCCCTAAGGCGAAAAAAATATTCGAGAAAACCCTTATGCAAATTTCAGAAGCATATCAGAAACTTTTGAAAGATGGAATTTCAAAAGAGGATGCCCGTTTCATTTTACCTAACGCCGCCAAAACAAATATAGTGGTAACAATGAACGCTCGCGAACTACGACATTTCTTCCGACTTCGATGTTGCCAACGCTCTCAATGGGAAATACGGGAGGTAGCTATTGAAATGCTTCGGCAGGTGAAAAAAGTGGCGCCTTCACTTTTCGAAAATGCAGGCCCCTCATGTGTTGAGCTTGGCTATTGCCCTGAGGGAGCTATGAAGCCTGAAGTATGTAATATTGCGGAAATAAAGAAACGATTTGAAGAATTATAAGAGCTCTATTTTTGTTAAGAAGTTTCTCACGGTTTGGATTGCAGGAGTGTCTTGTGGAAGTTTGGTGAGAGGAATCCCCTCAAGGTTATGTTTAAGCACGTTTTCGTCCGTGGGAATTAAGCATCCATATTCAACCCCTATTTCTTCAGCTTTCTTCTTGAGCATGGTTTCGCTTTCTTTTGGATAACGGTTTCCGATTAGGTAAAGTTTCTTGAAATCTATATGAACTTCCCTTGCCAGTTCTGTTATACGTTTGGCTGTTTGGATTCCCATGAAGCTTGGGTCAGTTACCAACAACATTATATTCACGTCGCGAGAGGTTCTACGGCTTAAATGCTCAAGCCCAGCCTCCATGTCCATGATTGTTAAGTCATAGTTCTTAGACAACGTGTCGATTATGTGTGTTAGCAGGTTATTTACGAGGCAGTAACATCCTTCGCCTTCAGTTCGCCCCATAACTAACAAGTCAAAGTTAGGAGTTTCCTTCAAAATTTCAAACACACGGCTTTCAAGGAACTCCCTTTTGCTCACTTGAGGCGAGAAGTCACCTTTATCTAAGGATTTTCGAAGCCCTGTTGCAACATCTCCAACAGTTTTTGTTACAGTTACTCCTAAAACGTCGGGAAGATTTGAGTCTGGATTAGCGTCAATCACAAGGATGTCGTATTTTCCAGATTCGCTTAAAAGACGAGTGATAAGCGCTGTCACCGTTGTTTTACCCACCCCTCCTTTACCTGAAACGGCCAAAACCAGTTTTTCCGCTAACCCCATTTTCAAATCCACCACTTCAAACGCTAATGCCCCATATCAAGAAGATAATCCTTTCTATGTGATAACCAAATTCAGAAAGATTAAATAGCTTTCATTGCCACTTAATAAACTTCTTCAAATTCGTTGGAAAGGGTTTAAGTTTGTCTCTTAAAAATGTCCGCGTAAAAATAGATGAACTAAAGACTAACATTGCATTCATAAAAAATCTGCAGCTTTCCATTGGAAGAGTCATGGAAGAAACATGGGAAGAGCCTGTGGGACCAACGCCTTTTCCCTCTGTAACAAGCCTCCGTGAGTGGGATATGAAACTTCTACAACGCTATAAACCCTACTATTTGCCATTCTGTGAACTTTGTTGCCTTTGCACCTTCGGCAAATGTGACCTTAGTGATGGGAAACGAGGGGCGTGTGGCATTGATATAGCTACTCAGCAGTCTCGGATAGTGTTGCTTGCGTGTTGCATTGGCGCCGCGACTCATGTTGCACACGCCCGACATTTGATTGAGCATTTAATCGAAAAGTTCGGACGTAGCCATCCCATTGATGTTGGTGGGATGAACGTTGAACTTGAAGCGCCGATTACCCGTTTAGTCTGTGGGATTCGACCGAAAACCTTGGGCGACCTAGAAGAGGTTTTAGATTATTTAGAAACTCAGATTACACATTTACTGTCAGCCACTCATACCGGACAGGAAGGAAACAATCTTGATTTTGAATCCAAGGTCTTCCATGCCGGAATGATAGACCATGTCGGACTGGAAATTGCGGATATTGCTCAAGTTGCCGCTTATGGCTTTCCAAAGGCAGACCCAGAAGCACCGCTCGTAGACCTGGGCTTTGGAGTCATTGACATAAACAAGCCTGTAATAATGTGCGTGGGGCACAATGTTGTTCCCACGGTTGGGATCATAGATTACTTAAAATCGAACGGTCTAGAGGGGCAAGTTGAGGTATGTGGACTTTGCTGCACCGCCCACGACACTACAAGGTATTATCCCAAGGCTAAGATAGTTGGACCAATATCGTGGCAAATTCGATTTATAAGAAGTGGCGTGCCTGACTTAATCGTGTTAGATGAACAGTGCATTCGAACCGATGCCTTAAACGAGGCACAACGAATAAAAGCCCCTGTAATAGTTACAAGCGACAAAAATTGCATGGGATTACCTGACCGCACTGGTGACCCCCCAGACGCCATAGTAGAAGACTTGATAGCTGGAAAGGTTCCCGGGGTGCTCATTCTAGATCCTGAGCTAGTAGGAGAAGTGGCTATAAAGACAGTTGTTAAAATCGCACCTTTAAGAAAAAAGTTCAAAACCTTACCAGACACGTCCGACGTTGTAGCCGGAGCAAAAACCTGTAGAAAATGTGATAATTGCCGACGTGCCTGCCCCCAAGATTTGGACATTCCCGAAGCCATGGAAGCCGCTGCCAACGGCGACCTCTCCTTACTCGCAGATCTTTACGAGTTCTGCATAGGATGCACCCGATGCGAACATGTGTGCCCGATAGGCCTTCCAATCCATAGCTACATAGTTAGGGGAGGGGAAAAACACCTCAAATCGGAAGTATTTAAGGTTCGCTCAGGAAGGGGCGCCATTCAAGACACTGAAATTCGAAATGTTGGAAGCCCCATAGTGCTAGGGGAAATTCCTGGAGTCCTTGCCGTAGTAGGATGTGCAAACTACGCAAAAGGTGGAAAAGAGGTTGCTGAAATATGCACAGAGTTCGCGAACCGGCGGTTTATAGTGGTAACTTCTGGATGTGCCGCAATGTCCACGGGCATGTATAAAAACGGTGAAGGAAAGAGCCCCTACGAAACATTCACAGGTAGCTTCGAAGCAGGATGTATCCTTAACGTTGGCTCATGCGTAAGCAACTCACATATAGCGGGAGCAGCCATAAAAATTGCGAGCATTTTTGCTAAACGAACCCTACGAGCTAATTATGAGGAAATAGCAGATTACATACTCAACCGTGTGGGGGCTGTGGGGCTTGCTTGGGGCGCGATGTCTCAAAAAGCGGCTTCCATAGCCAGCGGTTTCTGGCGTTTAGGCGTACCAGTAATAGTTGGACCGCATGGCGCCAAATATAGGCGAATGTTAATGGGAAGAAAAGACCGTAAGGAAGACTGGTATGTTTACGACGCTAGAACAGGCGAGCGAGTGTATGTGGGCCCAACTCCAGAGCACTTGTTCTATGCAGCTGAAACAAAGGAAGAAGCTATGGTTATGATTGCCAAGCTTTGCATGAGACCTAACGACACCACCAAGGGCAGAGCCATAAAGCTAACACATTACATAGATTTACACAAGCGCATGTATGGAACTCTACCTAATGACGTTCACTTGTTCGTACGAACCAAAGCGGACATTCCAATTACTATGAAAGACGAAATAATCAAAATCTTGGAAGAACGGGGATGGAAGGAAACACGGATTCCAGATCCAACTTTACTTCCGAGATTGATAAGGAGGAGGAAAGAGTAAAATGAGCCTAATCGCTGAGCCATGGCAGAGAGCGGAAGTTCCTGGAACAAGAAAAGCTATGGTTATCAACAAACCGGAAGTAGTTGTTGCCATGATTAAGCGGGCGAAACGTTCTATACTCGTGGTTGGACATCAAGTTGTCGAGACTGAGTTAAACGACGGTGGAAAAGCCATTGATCGCATAATAGAGTTAGCGAAAGCCGCTGGAATTCCGGTGGTAGCCACAGCCCACATCATTAAAGAGTTTCTCAGCCGCGGCTTTAAACCCGCATCTTGGATGTCTGCAATGGAAATCGGAAGTAGACTTCAAGACGTGGAATGGGATGGATTAGACGGAAAAGGCGCCTATGACTTAGCCCTGTTCGTTGGCATACCTTACTACATGGAATGGGTCATGCTAACTGGACTCAAAAACTTCGCCCAAAACCTTAAAACAATATCCCTTGATAGGTTCTACCAGCCCCACGCAAACTGGTCTTTCCCAAATCTTCCCATACCAAAATGGGACGAACAACTCAAGCTCATAATAAACCTACTTAAAGAAGAAAGAAGAGAGGAGGGAGCAACATGAGCATGTTTGAAGACATCCCTGTAGACGTAGGCGTCATATACGAAGGGGAAAGAATTCGACGGAAAGAAATGCAGGTGGAATTTGGCGGGCCGAACATCGAACACAAATTCGAACTAGTGAAAGTCAAAAGACCTGAAGAAATAGAAGACGGAAAAATAACCATAATAGGCCCAGATATCAAGGATATGCCCGAAGGGAGCAGTCATCCCTTAGGAATACTAGTTGAAGTAGCTGGAGCTCAGCTTGAAACCGAACTTGAAGGAGTGATTGAAAGAAGAATCCATGAATATTGCAACTTCATTGAGGGGATGATGCATCTAAACCAGCGATACGATATATGGCTAAGACTTAGCAAGAAATCCTACCAGAAAGGACTAAACTCCCTTGTTCACATAGGCAAAGTACTACAAAGACTTTTCAAAAGCGAACTACCAATTATAGAGAAAATACAGATAACCTTCATAACTGACCCTGAAAGAGTCAAAGAACCTTGGAAGGAAGCCCTCGAAATATATGAGGCCCGCGATGCAAGGGCTAGGGGCTTGAAGGATGAAGAAGTTGACACCTTCTATGGATGTACGCTTTGCCAGTCATTCGCACCGACCCATGTATGCGTTATAACCCCGCAGAGATACTCCAACTGCGGGGCTATAAGCTGGTTTGACGGAAGAGCTTCAGCAAGAATCGACCCTAAAGGACCAGTATTCGCCATCCCCAAAGGTGAATTACTCGACCCTGTTAAGGGCGAGTACACCGGAGTAAACGAGATGGCGAAACAGAAAACCCTTGGAGAGGTAACCCGAGTTTGGCTGTACTCAGCGTTTGGTTATCCACACACCTCATGTGGATGCTTCGAGGGAGTTGCCTTCTACATTCCCGAAGTTGACGGTTTCGGCGTGGTTCATAGGGGATACCGTGAAGTCACTGTTAATGGCCTACCCTTCTCAACCATAGCCGACTCAACTGCGGGTGGACGGCAAATAGACGGATTTCACGGAATCTCCATAGAATACATGCGCTCACCAAAGTTTCTACAAGCCGACGGAGGATGGAACCGCGTGGTATGGATGCCTTCCGAAGTAAAGGAACGCGTCAAAGACTTCATCCCAACGGAAATAGCTGACAAAATAGCCACGGAAAAAGAGGCAACCACCATCGAAGAACTAAAGAAGTTCCTCCAAGAAAAAGGGCACCCCATAGTTGAACGATGGAAAGCTATACCCGCTGAAGCCGTGGTAGAAAGAGAAGCAGCAGAAGAGGCTGTCGAAATACCAGCCGAAACACCTGTTGCAACGTTACCAACATTACCAATAACAGCTGGAGGATTCAAAATAATCCTAAAAGACGCCAAAATCTACGCAAAAAAGGTCATAATCCGCATAGAAAAACCCGAGAAAAAAGGGTGAAGCTTTTGGCTAACAGGCCTGAGAAGGAAATAGGGATAAAGCTTGACCCTATGCTTTTCGAGTTATTAGCGAAATTCCAAGAAATCGAGCTTGAAGATGTGGAAATGGATGTAGGCGACCTCGAAATATGGCTCCAACCAAGCGCTACGGCCATATCCCAGATAACGCCTAAACTAATCACGCCTAAGGCAAAGCCCACAACCATAATCGAAGTGGAGTTTACTCCTCCTTTAGAGCAGTACCCCGGTCAAATAGTGGAAGTGAAACTTGGCGCAACAAAAAGCGAGGGAGGAACTCGTGGGAGAAACATAATCCTCGGCGGCGAGAAGTCGCCAGCTTTCTGCATGTTCGAAAACCCAATGCCTAATCCACCAGTAATTTCCCTAGACGTTTTTGACATGCGGATCCCTCTAGCAAAAGCCGTCAAAATGCACGTAGCGGAAGTGATGGAAGACCCAGCTGCTTGGGCTAAATTAGCAGTTGAAAAGTTTGGAGCAGACATGGTTACATTACACCTAATTAGCATTGACCCCCTACAGAAAGATACATCGCCGGAGGAAGCGGTGAAAACTGTTGAAGAAGTAGTTCAAGCCGTGGATGTGCCGCTGATAATAGGAGGCTGTGGCGACCCGAAGAAAGATTTAGCTGTATTTGAAAAAGTAGCCGAAACTTTCTCTGGGGAACGATTTCTTTTAAGCTCAATCACACATGACATGGACGTAGAGAAAGCCGCGCTGACTGCAAAAAAGCATGGACATGTAGTTCTCTCCTTCACGCCCATGGATATGAACCTCGCAAGAGAACTTAACCGCAAGCTCTACGAATTCATTCCAAAAGACCACATAGTAATGGATACCACAACAGCTGCGCTAGGCTATGGACTTGAATACGCCTTCACAATAATGGAACGTGCCAGATTAGCCGCTCTGATGGGTGACCAAGAACTACAACACCCAATGTCCTCTGGTACAACCAACGCATGGGCAGCCCGAGAAGCATGGATGAAAATGGCACCTGAATGGGGACCAAGGGAGCTTAGAGGCCCAATATGGGAAACTATTACGGCTCTAACCCTGTTATTCGCAGGCGTAGATCTTTTCATGATGATGCACCCAGCTGCGGTTAAGACTCTTAAGGACGTTGTTAACGAGCTTTTGAGCGGACATTCCGGCAGAGCTGAAAGGATAGCGGAATGGATAACTGTTAGAACTTAAAAAAGGTAAAGGAGGCTTCTGGTTGGCTGAAATCCGAAAGAAAGGCTTCAAGGAGCTAAGCCCAATAGATGTATACATGCTTCTCCCAAAGACCAACTGTAAGGAATGCGGCTTTGACAACTGTATGGCTTTCGCCGCCAAGGTTGTAAACCGAGAGATCAACATTAAAGATTGCCCACCGTTATTAACCAAGCAATTCAAGAAACAATATCAACAGCTTTCTGAAATGTTGAAGCCAGCCGTAAAGGAAATCACCATTGGAACCGGGGAAAAAGCGGTAAAAATAGGCGGAAAATTAGTGATGTACCGCCATGAGTTCGCCTACTTTAACCCCACTCCAATAGCAATCGACGTAACAGATGAAATGTCTGAGGGAGAAATTGTTAACAGAGTAAAACAAACAGAAGAATTCTCTTACGTTTACATTGGGCAGACCCTAAAGCTGAACATGATAGCCATTCGTTCCACATCCAACGACCCAGAGAAATTCAAGGCAGCCGTTAAAAAAGTGATAGAAAACACAAGTCTACCCTTAATTCTATGCAGTTTTGACCCTAACGTGATCGAATCAGGCTTAATGGCGGCTCCAAAGTCAAGACCATTAATTTATGCTGCAACAAAGGAAAATTGGAGGGAAATGGCTGAACTTGCCCTTATGTATGATTGCCCCCTCACGGTTTTCGCCCCCAACGATTTAAAGCTACTCCGTTCCTTAACCAAAACACTGCTTGAGTATGGCGTGAAGGACCTAGTTCTCGACCCAGGAACCTTCCCAACCGAGGGACTAGCAGACACGATAAACAACTTCACAATTATTCGCCGTGCTGCATGCAAACATGGAGATGAGCTCTTCGGCTTCCCAATTATAGGAGTGCCGATGACAGCTTGGCTTGATAAAAGCGACTCTCCAGCAGAGGTAGTTATGTGGAAAGAAGCCTACTTAGCGGGCATGCTAATTGTGCGATATGCCGACCTCCTCATAATGCATAGCCTGGAAGGCTGGGTTCTCCTACCAAACATGATTTTGCGACAGAACATCTATACCGACCCAAGAAAGCCCGTAGCCGTTGAACCTGGACTTCGAACCTTTGGAAATCCAAATGAAAACTCGCCAGTTATGATGACAACCAACTTTGCTCTTACGTATTACACCGTAGCTTCAGACATAGAAGCATCCGGCGTAGACTCCTACCTCATAGTCGTGGACACGGAAGGAATAGCTGTTGACAGCGCTGTAGCCGGAAGAAAACTCACAGCCGAAAAAGTAGCCGAAGCCATAAAAGAATCCGAAATAGAAAACAAGGTCAAACATAGAAAAATCATAATCCCTGGAAAAGCTGCTAGGCTCAGCGGAGAAATTGAACAACTAAGCGGATGGGAAGTTATAGTCGGACCAAAGGACTCCTCAGGCATCCCAGCCTTCCTTCAACAGAAGTGGGGTAAATAGCGCTCCAAATACGATTTAGCACTAGGAAAGATGGCCCAAACCCTTTCTTTTCGTTTCCTCCCATTTATACTGTTAAAAAGTTTAGGAATTTCTCCGGGCTTACTAAATCTTTCAGTTTCACCCGTTGGGCGCTTCCGTGTTATAAATATACAGTCATCAACAATGCATGCCAGAACACAGGCACCGCAGTAAATGCACAGCTCTTCAGTTATTTCCACTTTGCCTAATTGCCAGTAAAGGGCGTGGGTTGGACAAACATCTATGCACAGTTTGCATTCAACCCCCCGACATGTCTTAAAGTCGATTTTTATGGAGCCCTCTACAAAAAACTCCTTTATACCCAAAGGTTTTAACAGTTCAGCTCGTTTCCTCTCCTTCTCCTTTTTCGAAGTTTCAAGGAGTAGACTGAAAATGTCAGAAGACTCATTATCTTTGGATTTATATGCCATCCTTGTTAGGCCTCTTAGATTAAGGTTTATGATGAATTGTATAACAATGATGAATCGCAACTATTTATTTCCATTCATGATTAATGATTAGCAAGTTGTGATTAGAGTGGCGAGGTATCTGCTACGACCAGTTATAACCAAATACTGGAAGCCGGGAGAGAATTTCTTGGAAGAAATAGCGGTCTCTGTGGAAAACATAGTTAAGGACGGCGACTTTCTAACGGTTTCTGAAAAAGCAGTGTCCACAGCTCTTGGCAATATAGTGAATGAGGAAAAGGTAGAACCAAGCTGTTTAGCGCGTTTAATAGCTAAGTACTGGATGCGTCTTGTCTGGGGTTACTTTCTTGGCGTTATGTGTCACCTTTATAAACGGACTGTTCAAAGACTACGAGAATACCCCCTTATTGAGGGAAGTCGCCACAAGCAGGTAGCTTTACACCATGCAGGTTTTCTTTCAGCTTTAATGCATGGCTCTGAGGGGGGAATAGATGGAAGCAACCTGCCTTATTCTTATGTAAGCTTACCGTTGCCAAACCCTCAGGAAGTTGCAGAGAAAATTCGACTATTTATAAGACGAAAACTTAGAAGGGAAGTTTGTGTTATGATTGTTGATACGGACAAAACTTACTCTCTCTTAAACTTCCACTTTACCCCCCGCCCGACAGCAGTGAAGGGTATCTGTTCCATTGGCGGAGTAATATCCTACATTGCTGGAAGGTTTCTAAGGTTGAAGCGGAAAGCAACACCTGTAGCCATAGCCGGTTGTAGGCTAAACGTTGAAGAAGCCTTACACATTGCGGAAATCGCGAACAGGGCTCGAGGTGTTGGCGCTGGCAGAACTGTTTGGGATATGGCTGACATATTTGATGTTAGGCTCACAGGGGTTTCTTGGGAGATGCTTAGAAAGGTAAAGCATAAACCTATAGTAATAGTTAGAAGGAAAGGGAGACATGTCAGAAAAACTCGTTAAGCAAATGGACGTTTTCTTTAACCCGCGATCCATAGCTATAGTTGGCGCTTCCCGTAAAGTCAACAAAGCCGGACATGTCATCTTCAAAAACTTCGTTATAAATAAGCAGCGGAACGTATTCAAAGGAGAGCTCTACCCCGTTAACCCTCACGAGGAACAAATTTTAGGATTCAAATGTTACCCGTCCATAAACAAGATTCCCGGCGAAGTAGACCTTGCAGTAATAGTAATTCCGGCTAGGCATGTACCAGAAGTAATGCGTGAAGCCGCGGAAAAACATGTGAAAGTGATAGTGATAATAACTGCGGGCTTCGGTGAAATCGGGAACCACGCGCTGGAAAAGGAGATAGCTCAGATAGCCAAAAAAGCTGGAATGCGCGTTTTGGGCCCAAACTGTCTAGGCGTCTATGACTCAGGAACAGGCATCGATATGCTTTTCTTGCCTGAAACAAAAATCCTCGCCACAGGTGAAGAGGTAGTTGCTACACCACGCCCGCTGCCCGGGAAACTAGCAATAGTAACCCAAAGCGGAGCTTTTGGTGCCTCAGCCCTCGACTACTTAACAGGACGCCAAATGGGAGTAAGCAAATTCGTAAGTTTCGGGAACAAATGTGACGTAAACGAGGCAGAAATGCTTTACTATCTTCTACACGATAAGAAAACCAAAGTTATACTTCTATACGTCGAAGAAATAAGCAACGGAAGGGAGTTCATCAGAATCGCAAAAGAAGTCACGAAAGTGAAACCTATTGTTGCATTGAAGTCGGGGAGAACTGAAGCTGGAGCTAGAGCTGCAGCATCACATACTGGAGCCATAGCTGGTTCGGACCAGATATACAATGCAGCTTTCGCCCGAGCCGGGGTAATACGGGCTAAAAACATGGAAGAATTCTTTGACCAAGGCAAAGCTTTAGCCATGCAGCCTCCAGCCGAGGGAAAAAATATAGCCGTGGTAACAGACGCAGGGGGGCCTGGCATAATGGCTGTGGATGAGTGTGAGATAAATGGGTTAACCGTTAAGAAATTCTCTGATGAACTTGTTGGAAAGTTTGAACAATTAAAAAAGGATGGAAAAATCCCCAAGTTTGCAACCAACCTTAACCCGGTTGACCTTACCGGCTCAGCCCGCTCTGAAATGTTCGAAATAGCTGTGAAAATTCTCTTTGAGGCGCCAGAAGTTAACGGAATCATAGTTTTAGGGCTACATCACACTCCAGAACTTCAAGGTGATTTCGTAGATAAAGTAGCGAGCGTTGCACATAGTTATACCAAACCGATTGTTGCATGTGACATTGGAGAAACGGAAATGGCGCTGTATGTCCGTTCACGATTCGAAAAATTTGGGATACCCGCGTACGGTTCGCCTGAAGACGCGGCCAAAGCAATGTATGCACTCGTTGAATACGGGGATTATCTGAAAAAGAACAGCTGTTTCGAGCAATATGTGGAAATGTTCCTAAAAGAAAAGGAATAACTTTTTCTATCGTCTTTTCTCTTCTGCATTTTTAAGCCATTGAGCAACTTTTTTAAACATAGGATTCGGCGACATGTCAATCACGGGAACCATAATTTTCTCTTTTGTTTCGATGATTTTCTTATATTCCGACATTAGAGCATACCCTACGAAAGTCCAGTAAACTTTCCTCGCCTCCACCAATTCCTTGGCTGCGATCTCGGTTGTTGCTGGCAATGGGAAATATAGAAATACTACCCCTTCACTCCAGTACAATCCTGTAGGTTTTCCGCCAGCTACAATGCTTGCGAATCGAGCTAAATCATCTGCATCGCCAAACTTTACAAATTCACGGATAACAATCTCCTCAAAAGGCTCATACCGAATTTTAAGTTGCTTCTCCAATTTGCTTACGCCCTTTCTCTAAGAAAACAGCCCCGATATTTAACTTTCACCATTCATCGAATAACTGAAAGGATTAAAAGCTTGACATATAATTTGATAGGTATATCATTAATTGAGATGAACAGGTTGAACGAAATTCGCGTAGCCCTAACGGGCATAGGTAACTGCGCCTCAGCCTTAGTTCAAGGAGTTGAATATTATAAGAACACTGATGAGAACACTAATGTTCCGGGATTAATGCATGTGGTCTTCGGTGGATATCACATTCGCGACATAAAATTCGTCGCAGCTTTCGATGTTAATCGGGATAAAATTGGACGCGACTTGTCTGAAGCTATATTTGTCAAGCCTAACTCTTGCGCCAAATTTGCAGATGTGCCACCTCTAGGCGTAAAGGTTTCACCGAGTCCCATACTGGACGGGGTAGCCCCCCATATGAAACATGCCTTCAACATTCATTCAAGGGAGATAGAACCTACACTAGAAAGTGTGATATCTGTGTTAAAAAGGACACAAGCAGAAATACTTGTGAATTATTTGCCAGTTGGAAGTCAACAAGCAACACGATTTTACGCTCGAGCTGCGCTGGAAGCTAACTGTGCGTTCATAAACTGTATACCTGAATTTATAGCTTCGAACAGCGAGTGGAGCAGGAAATTTGAGGAGAAAGGTTTACCAATAGCTGGAGATGATATAAAAAGTCAGTTAGGCGCTACAATACTGCATAGAAACTTAGTAAGACTGTGCGTTGATAGAGGTGTTAAAGTTGAGGAAACATACCAGCTGAATCTGGGAGGAAATACGGACTTCCTTAACATGACAGTTGAAGAGAGACTACATACTAAAAGGATCAGTAAAACCCAAGCGGTGGCAAGCATGGTTGAATACTATCTTCCTACAAGAATTGGACCATCAGACTATGTGCCATTTCTGGGTGACAAGAAAATCTGTTACATACTCTTACGGGGGAAAAAGTTTGGAAACCAGCCAATAACCTTGCTCGTGAAACTTGAAGTGGAAGACTCGCCTAACAGTGCAGGAGTGGTTATTGATGTGATAAGAGCCGTGAAAATAGCCTTGGACCGAAAAATAGGTGGCGCGTTAACAAGCATATCCTCCTACGCGTTTAAACACCCACCAGTCCAAGTAGCCGATAATATAGCCAAACAATGGGTGGAGGACTACATAAAAGGCAAAAAAGAAAAATAAAACGACATTAATCCTTCTTTCTCTCGTTAAAAACACGAAGCTTTTCCGAAGCTTCACTAGCAGAGGATGAAAAGGCCACTTTACGAGCTTTACCTAAAACAATTCGCATTCCACAGTAAGGACAAAGGCGAGTTTTACAATCCGCCTTTGCCACTAACGCTTTACCACAACGATAACAAACGATCACTAAATATGCGACCAAACCAGCTTCCTCGTGTATATAAGCGGGACGGTGGGTCCTGAAGCTCGACGTCCAGTATCCGCCAACTCACAGCGTTCCCGTTGCTCCTACCCGCACTCCCTTGAGCGCTAAACGTCCAAGCTTAGGTTGCTCCCTCCCGGGCCTGGCCAGGTTCGCTTGGTGAACATGGTGGTCAGTCTCCCTACGGAGACCGCCCCATGACCGTTAGCCCCAAGGGACGGATAGTCATCGTTTGAGGAACGCAGAGTTAACGGGCTTGGGCGCCTCACTTCAGCTTTCGGCCCGTCCTGTAGAGGGTTTACGGTCGAGGCTCCTGCCTCTCAGGGGACCCCTAGCCCCCCGCCTAGACCCACCGCCCAAAATATGTAACTGAAATTAAAAATAATAAATGTTTACAAAAGTTTTGTAGCTTTGTGAGATGGAAAAATGTTACATAAGGTTTTTATTTTATCGTTTGTTGGTTGCTTTCGGGGATGCGGGTTAGATTATCCCTCCTCCTCTCCCGCTGAGGATTTCTCCCGCTCCCTACCCTCTTCTTCCATTTCTGTTCCCGCTTCATGATTTCTTCGGCCACTATTATGCCTGAAACAGAAGCTTGGACAAGCCCCCGTGTTATTCCGGCGCCGTCACCTATGGTAAAGAGGTTCCCTATTTTAGTTTCAAGAGAATTATTGAGTTGAAGTCTTGATGAGTAGAATTTGACTTCTATGCCGTAGAGTAATGTGTCTTTAGAGCGGATTCCGGGGGCTATTTTGTCTAGGGCATAGAGCATTTCATTTATATCTGCTAGATATCGGTAGGGTAGCACAAAGCTAAGATCTCCGGGGGTAGCGTTTTTGAGAGTTGGCTCCACTAAGCTTCGAGCGATTCTTTCGGGCGTGGAACGTCTTCCAGCTTCGAAGTCGCCTAGCCTTTGGATTATTACTCCGCCGCTTAGGAGATTAGAAAGTCTGGCTAAATATTTGCCGTAGGCTATTGGCTCGCGGAAGGGTTCGGTGAATGATGTGCTAACAAGTATAGCGAAGTTCGTGTTCCTTGTTTTCCTTTCAGCATAGCTTTGCCCGTTAACAGTCAAAATTCCATTATAGGATTCTGTTATTACCTCACCGTAAGGGGCAACACAGAAAGTTCGAACTTGATCATCAAAGAACTTTGAGTAGTAAATGAACTTCGGTTCGTAAAGGATATTAGTTAACTCTTCCATCACAGAAGCCAAAACTTCAACCCTAATCCCCACGTCAACAGGATTGTTAAGGGTTTTCAGCCCCAAGGCTTGAGCTTCCATTTTAAGCCATTCAGCTCCGCTTCTTCCTGGAGCCACGATCACATATTTTCCGAAAAATCTTTCCTTATCGACTGTTTGAATACCTTCCACGATGCCATTTTTGACTATTAAGCCTTCAACCTCGGTCTTCAGTTTCAAATCTATCCTATTTTTCAAGTATTCACGCATTTTTCGAAGAGTTTCGGCGCATTTTTCTGTGCCCATATGTCTAATTTTTTGGGGAATCAATTTTAATCCGGCAAGAGAAGCCCTCTTTTCGATATCTTCAATTTCCTCAAGGTTGGTTCCGTAAATGTTCTCGGAAGCTCCAAATTCGAGGTATACGTTGTCTACATATTCTATTAGCTGTTTCAACTTTTTTTCGGAAACATACTCGTTAAGCCAGCCGCCCACTTCTGTGGACAAGGTTAATTTTCCATCACTGAAGGCACCAGCACCTCCCCAACCAGAAAGTAAAGCACACGGATCGCAGTTTCTGCACCCTAATCCTCGACTAGCGGGACATCTGCGGTCATTTATATCTGGTCCTTTTTCAAGGACCAAGATTTTCAGATCGGTTTTCCTCGCAAGTTCAAGTGCAGAGAAAATTCCAGCTGGACCGGCGCCTACTATTATAACGTCATATCTCATCATGTTAGTTCTTCCCGAGGCTTTAGAGAAAGGTTTGTCGCCATATATGTTTTGTTATATTAAGCTGAATTTTTGATAAGGGCTCCGAGCAGTTTCAAAGGTAGGGTTCAGCGGCAAATTCTTTATTATGCGGGAAATAAGTGTTATCTGTTAATATTTGGAGTTGAATAGCATGATTAGGAATTTTAACCTTTTGATTACTACCACTCGTGGTAACGAGGATGACGCATGCTCAGAAATATGGTATTTACTGAGCGAAATAGGCGACAAGGCGCCAACAGTTGATAAAACAGGCATATCGGGATTAATCGCTGCTAAAACAGCTTCCAATCCGTTCGAAGTCATCGAGAAATTTAGAGAAATACTAAAACAACGTCCCTACGAATTCCGTTACACTCTTAGGATTATTCCTATAGAAAGAACTCTACGTACAGACCTAAACGAGATTAGGCGAGTAGCCACTGAGATGGGGACGAAAATCAAGGAAAATGAAAGCTTCCGGATAACGGTTGAGAAGAGATTTACTCAGCTTTCAACTCGCGATATAATCGAAGCCGCAGCCACTAACATTGAAAGAAAAGTGAACTTGACCTCGCCCGATAAAATTCTTCTAATCGAAATCGTCGGCGGAACAACAGGCATGTCGGTGATAAAACCTGACGATATCTTATCCGTTAGCAAGGAAAAATTTGGTTAACGTTGCGTCGCTAAAAGAGCAACGTGTTCAATAACTAGTTCAACTAATGCATCTTTCTTTAAACTCCTTCGTCCAAGCTGGGATTTCAATTCCTCATCGTTTATATTAAATGCCCATTGAATAAGGTCAAACTTTTCTTCAGTGATTTCTAGAACAGAATCATCCTCCAAACCATGAAGGCTTTCCGAAATCGTCTTAGCGGTTGAAAAAATTTTCTCACGTTTATCGTTTACTATCACCACGGCTACTTCCGAGGTTTCAGGCTTTATCCCCAAAAGATGTAAGGCTTGTTTTATCTGTCTCTGTGCGGAAGCAAAAAGCAGAATTTCGATGGCTAAGCTGTTAGAAATGTTTCTTCCGCTTTTAAATGCTGTTAAGGCATTTAAGACCGCAAAGAAAAGGTGATCCCATCTTGCAACAAATTTGGCGTCTAAAAATTGTAAGGTTGTGTTTCTGATTTTTTTCCGGATACCCCCAAGAAATTCCTCCACGTTTTTAATTCTTACATTTCGGTAACCAGTTATGCCCACATATTTTCTGTGCTCGGCTAACCTCTTAACTCTCAACTTTTAAATTCTCCACTTATCTCTCGCTCAAACCTTTCGATAAGTCTAGGGTTTAATCCAGCCTCCACAAGTTTCCTTTTTTCTTCTTCAAAAGACCGCCCTTCACGTTCACATTTTTCCATAAGTTTCTTCACTGTTTCTCTTATTTCCCAAGGGAAGACTACCCATAATGGAGTTTCCTTCTCGTAGTAGTCTGGTATGATAAGACTCCAAGGTTTATAATAGATAACAGCGATTTTCACTTCGAGCGCCCCCCTTTCCATCAAATGCTCCTTGACCAAGCGTAGGCTTTTACCAGTATCCGCAACTTCATCTACAATTAGGATTTTTTTCCCCCTTACAGAAGTTGAAACGGGCTGTGTAATTACAGGTTCTCCTTTCGTTTCACCAACTCCAAGGTAGAACTCTGCTTTAACATTAGCTAACTCAGGATTATCCAAAAGGTCTGAAATAACTCTTGCTGGAGGCCACCCCCCGCGACAGACGCCTACAATAATATCAGGGTTAAAGCTGTCAGCCTTCACTTTTTCAGCTATTTTCAACAGCATTTCATAAATTTGTTCCCAGTTTGGAACCTCAAAGCCGAGAGACGTACTCATCTCTTTCAAACCTTCTAAACTCATTTTGAACTGGTAAACGCTTAAAACGTTTTATGTAACCTTTTCAATGAGGGAAAATCTTGCGCGAGATAATTGAGTGTGTTCCCAACTTTAGCACTTCTGACCCTAACATTGTTAAGGCAATTTTGAACGAAATTCGACAAGTGAAAGACGCTTACATTCTTGACTATACCTTCGACAATTATTACAATCGTCTGGTTGTGTCGTTTGTTGGAACACATCAATCCGTGCTAGAAGCTGCCTTATGTGCCTCACGAAAAGCAATAGAACTAATCGACATGACCAAACATAAAGGACAACATCCGCGAATAGGTGCCGTAGATGTGGTTCCCTTCATTCCAATAAAGGGAACAACCATGAAAGATTGTATAGAAATTGCGAAAAAATTCGGAGAAACCTTAGCAAAGGAGTTAAATGTTCCTGTATACCTTTACGCTGAAGCCGCAACCGCGCAGGAGAGAAAAGACTTAGACTGGATAAGAGAAGGCGAATACGAAAAGCTAGCCGAGATGATAACTAAGCCGAACAGGAAGCCGGATTACGGACCATCAAAGCCGCATCCTACAGCTGGTGCAACAATAACTGGAGCACGCAAACTAATGGCAGGTTTCAACGTAAACCTTGGCACTTCAGACTTGAAGATAGCCAGAAAAATCGCAAAAGCACTCCATTCCAAAAAGGGCGGGTTAACCAACGTCAAGGCCATGGCAGCATACATATCTGAAAAGAACGTCACACAGATAGGGATGAGCATTACAGACTATGAGAAAACACCCATTTACCGTGTTTTCGAGCTCTTGAAGATCGAAGCCAAACGCTACAACGTGCCGATAATAAGCTCCGAATTTTGCGGGATGGCACCATTAAAAACGTTAATTGACATAGCCACTTACTACCTAAAAATCGAAAACCTAACTGAAGAAAGAATCATAGAAATAGCCATACAAAACGCAGTCGAAAAGGCGAAGCCAAGTGAAAGCTGAAGCCGACCTACTGGTACTCAACGCTAAACAACTACTAACGCTTCAAGGGAAAAGCAGAAAACCCGTCGTCCACCACGAAATGAAAGACCTGCGGATCATAAGGAACGGCGGTTTAGCTATTAAAAACGGAAGAATAATTGCCGTTGGGAAAACCTCTAAAATCAAGCAAAACTTCCAAAGCTCAACTATTCTGGACGCTAAAGGAAAAGTTGTAATGCCTGGCTTGGTAGACGCACACACGCACCTAGTTTTCGCTGGTTCAAGAGAAATTGAGTTTGAAATGCGCATAGAAGGAGCTTCCTATATAGAGATTCTCAAGAAAGGTGGCGGTATTCTCCGAACAGTGATGGAAACGCGGAAAGCCTCAGTTGAAACGCTCGTAGAAATAGGGCTAAAAACTCTTAATACAATGTTAAAACATGGAACTACAACGGTTGAAGCCAAAAGTGGTTATGGACTGTCCACAGAGCATGAAGTTAAAATTTTAGAAGTTATTAAAAGGTTAAGTAAAAAACATCCAATGAATCTTGTGTCAACTTTTATGGGAGCTCACGCTTTTCCACCTGAATATGCAGAAAACCCGGAGAGATACGTCAGACTAATAACTGAGGAAATGATTCCAATTGTAACGGAGAGAAATCTAGCCCAATTTTGTGATGTTTTCTGCGAAGAAGGGGTTTTTAGCATTTCACAGTCAAAGAGAATTTTAGAAACTGCTAAAGGCTATGGCTTGAAGCTTAAGGTTCATGCAGATGAGTTAAGTTGTTTGGGAGGGGCTGAACTAGCGGCTGAAGTAAGCGCTGTTTCTGCAGAACATCTGATATATGCCTCGGAAGCTGGAATCGAAGCTTTGGCTAGAGCAGGCGTGGTAGCGGTTCTCCTTCCGGCAGCGTCTTTCGCTTTAATGATTAACCGTTACGCAGAAGCACGAAAAATGATAGCAAAAGGCGTTCCAATAGCCTTAGGAACGGACTTTAATCCGAGTTGTTGGACAGAGAATATGCAACTTGTCATGGCTTTAGCATGTCGCAACATGAGACTCTCGCCAGCTGAAGCAATAATGTCAGCTACTATAAATGCAGCGCATGCCCTAAACCGGGCAGACGATATAGGAAGTTTAGAAGTGGGAAAAAGGGCTGACATAATTGTTTTAGACGTGCCTGACTACAGGTTTCTGGGCTACCGTTTCGGCGTTAATCTTATAGACTCGGTGATAAAGGATGGACGTGTCGTTGTGGAAGGGGGAATATTATCCTGTATAGAAGGGTAAAGAGAGCAGTAAATGTTTTACTTTAGTTATGTTTAGCCTTATGTGGTGAATTTGTTGACTATACTTGAGAAGCCACCAAAATGTATAGTTGGACCCGAATTGCATTGTAAAAACTGGCAAATTGAAGGAATTCTTCGCATGCTTTATAACGTAGTTGACCCGGAAGTGGCAAAGAACTCTGAAAAGCTTATTGTTTATGGTGGAACCGGCAAGGCAGCAAGAAACTGGGAATGCTTCGAACGTATTGTTGAAACGTTGATTGAACTGGAACCGGATGAAACCATGCTTGTCCAAAGTGGAAAACCTGTTGCTGTGTTTAGAACCCATGAGTGGGCGCCCAGAGCCCTAATTGTCAACTCCATGCTTGTGCCCAAATGGGCCACGTGGGATTACTTCTTCGAACTTGAACAAAAAGGGCTAATAATGTTTGGACAAATGACAGCTGGTTCTTGGGCTTACATCGGAACCCAAGGCATACTGCAGGGTACCTATGAAACCTTGGCTGCTGTAGCTAAGGAGCATTTCGGTGGAAACTTGCGTGGAAGGCTGGTTTTAACGGCTGGGCTGGGGGAAATGGGAGGAGCTCAACCTTTAGCTGTTACGATGAACGAGGGAGTAGCATTGGTAGTGGAAATCGATAAACATGCGATTGAAAGGCGGATTCGACATGGTTATTTGGACATATGGACTGACAGCCTAGACGAAGCTGTGAACATGGTGTTAGAAGCTAAAAATGAGGGAAAACCGTTAAGCGTCGGGTTATTGGGTAACGCTGCTGAAGTGCACCCAGAACTTCTCCGCAGAAATATAATTCCAGACGTTTTAACCGACCAGACGGCGGCTCACGATCCACTGAATGGGTACTACCCAGCTGGGTTTTCGAAGGAAGAGGCAGACGAGCTTCGAAAGGACAATCCAAAAGATTATCTAGAGAGGGCTTATCAAAGCATGCGAGTTCAAGTTGAAACCATGGTCAAGATGATGGAAAAAGGAGCAGTAACTTTCGAGTATGGAAACAACCTTCGACAACAAGCTTATAATGCCGGATTTCAACAAGCCTTTGCTTATCCCGGATTTGTACAACGCTACATCCGACCGATGTTCTGTGAGGGAAGAGGACCGTTCCGCTGGACTTCACTGGTAGGAAGTCAAGATGACATATACGCTTTAGACAGCCTAATCCTCGAAAAGTTCGCTTACAACAAGGAATTGTGCCGTTGGATAAGCAAAGCCAAGAAGCAAGTGAAGTTTCAAGGATTACCAGCCCGGGTCTGCTGGCTTGGCTTCGGCGAAAGAGCCCGCTTTGGAAAGCTGATAAATGACATGGTCGCAAATGGCAAACTTTCCGGACCAATCTGGATTGGCCGCGACCATCTTGACGGCGGGAGCGTAGCTTCACCGAACCGTGAAACTGAGGGCATGAAAGACGGAAGTGACGCCATTGCCGACTGGCCCATACTTAATGCCTTGTTAAACGCTGTTGCGGGGGCTACTTGGGTTTCGGTTCATCACGGAGGAGGCGTAGGCATAGGCTACAGCATTCACGCCGGAATGTGCTTAGTTGCGGACGGAACAGAAGAAGCGGAAAGACGGCTAGTGAGGGTGTTAACAACTGATCCGGGAACAGCCATAGTTCGACATGCGGATGCAGGATATGATAAGGCAAGGCGGATAGCCAAGGAAAAAGGAATCAAAATGCCAATGTTAAAATAGGAATCGGTAGAGCTTTGATGGAAAAAGCCGAAATCATTGCACAGAAGAACGATTTAAGCGAAATATGCGTCCATTCCATACGGATACTTTGAAAATGACCAGGAATAGGTGCATGGATAAAATACTCCAAACCCATTAACAGGCTGTCCATGTGTACGAAAAGAAAGGTAAGTGGTTTTACATAGATGAAAAAGACTTAGAAAAATTACGAGAGAAAAGAATAGCCTTTGAGGAAATATGCAGAAACTATGAGTTTGTTAAGAAACTGAAGGGGTAGATGAAAAGCCTCATATTAAGTATTGAAAAAGTGTTACCGGATATGAGCCTCAATAAATTTTCTTATGCTTCTATCATAAGTTCTCTCTACCTCGGATGGGAAAAGACAACCAGGTAGCTCACCTCTGCTTCGATGATGACGTATACACTCACAGCATTTCCCACGCTTGTCACAGACAACATAACTGCACAAACAATCTTCTAGGTTTCTCTCTAAATTCGGACACTTCAACTACTGATCAACCCTCTTTCACTAAACCTTCTCCATAAAATAATCCTTTATAAATGTAAACCTATCGTGACGAAAATTGCCATCAAAATAATTAAAGGTCAGCAGAGAAAACGAGTAAATAAGAGCTGCAGGGAGATATTTTCAGAGCAAAATGGCTGTTTAGACATAACGCTAGTTTCAAAGGAATTTTGGTTTTTACCGAGAGATTAATTAAGCCTAGTGAAAAACTGAGAATAGTCATAAGTCGTCATTAACGAGTTAGCATCCTCCCCTGGCAAAGCTTTTCATATTTTTTGTCTATATGGATTCCATATGGTGAAACGAGTCAATGCATAACCATGTCGTAGAAATTAATGGCGAAACCTTAACTATCGAAGACATTGTTTTGATTGCCCGTCAAAACGTTCAGATAGCCATTTCTGACTCCGCGAAAAGACGAGTTATTGCAAGTCATGAAGCTCTCCAAAAAATGATAGAAGAAGGAAAAACTATCTACGGAGTTAACACGGGTTTTGGAGCTTTGGCCGACACAAAAATTTCTCCAGAAGAAATTCGGCGGTTACAAGTCAATCTTATCAGAAGTCATTCTGCTGGCGTGGATAAGCCATTACCAACGGAAATAGTTCGCGCCGCCATGCTTCTACGGGCTAATACCTTAGCCAAAGGATATTCAGGAGTTCGCCTCCAAACGCTTGAAACCCTAGTTGAGATGCTTAACAAAGGGGTGCATCCCATCATACCAGAAAAGGGCTCCGTCGGCGCAAGCGGAGACCTAGCCCCTCTTTCTCACCTAACTTTGGTATTGATCGGTGAAGGAAAAGCCGAATACCGAGGTAAGGTCCTACCTGGAAAACAAGCTATGGAACAAGCTGGAATTTCGCTTATAACTCTTGAAGCTAAGGAGGGCATAGCGCTTAACAACGGAACTCAAATAATGACAGCCATAGCCGCCCTAGCCGTATTTGATGCGGAAAGACTTATTCAAACGGCTGAAATAGCTGCCGCTTTAACTCTGGAAGCCATGCTTGGAGTTTATGACGCCTTTGACGAAAGAATACATAATGCAAGACCCCACCGAGGACAAATCGCTACAGCCAGAAATATACGTGCTCTAATAAACGGAAGCAAGCTTGTCCAGCCTGGTGTCGAAGCATCTAAAGAACTTGGTTACCCACAAGATCCGTATTCACTGCGTTGTATTCCTCAAGTTTTAGGCGCAACGAGAGACACCGTTGGCTACGTACGAAAGGTTGTTGAAACAGAGATAAACTCGGCTACTGACAACCCGCTTGTATTCGCTTCTGACGGCATATGCTTGTCAGGTGGAAACTTCCATGGGCAACCTATAGCAATAGCCATGGATAGCCTCGGGACCGCCGTAGCTATGGTTGGCAGTTTTTCTGAAAGAAGAACGGCAAGGCTCACAGATGAAAAACTTAACCGCGGGCTTCCTGCCTTTCTCGTTCCATTCCAAGCCAAAAGGGGACTAAACAACGGCTTAATGGCACTCCAATACACAGCAGCCGCCCTAACCTCAGAAAACAAAGTGTTAGCCCACCCGGCGTGTGTTGACTCTATTCCCACTTCTGCTAACTTCGAAGACTTTGTAAGCATGGGAACTATAGCCGCAAGAAAAGCTAGAGAAATAATCCGAAACACTCAGTACATTATCGCAATAGAGCTCATCTGTGCAGCTCAAGCCGTGGAATTCCGCGGATGGCAAAACCTCGGAGAGGGAACAAAACAGGCTTACCACACAATTCGAAGTAGAGTTCCAAAGTTAGAAGAGGACAGACAGCTAGACAGAGAAATAGAAATCGTAGTTAGGGAACTGATTCAAAACGGAAAATTGGTTGAGGCAATAAAAGAAGTAGTGTCGCTGGTTTAGGCTAGCTGTTGAAGAGCCCTTAACCTCTTAATGATGTTCGGATGCGTTGAGAAGATTTCTAAAAGCCTATCTACGAATGTAACTTCTCGTTTCAAAAGATCCCGAACTATACGTTGATCTCCGCTGAAATGGGCTATCGCGGCAGCATCTACATCAGCTCTATCGGGATCCGCGATAAACAAGGCCTTCAACGCATTAAAGTTTGATGTTTCCTTCCGGAATCGTTTCATTCTCCTTGAAGCATATACGATTTTAGCTAGTCCCTCTGAAAGTTTCCTTGCACCATCGTCCACTATTGAAACACTATGCCTGTCCGCGTAGTATTCACGTACTCGACTTAAATACAGTATAAAAAGATTAAGGAACCACGCCAAAAACATAGCACCCATACCTATTAACAGCCCAAATCCTCCGCCTTCCTCTCTTCGGCTTCGACTAAACATAGAAGAAAGCATCAGACTATAGCCTATATAGAAGAGTATAGCGGGAAGTATAGAAACGAACATCATAACCTGCACATCTCGATGCTTTAAATGTCCTAGCTCGTGCCCTATAACCGCTTCAATCTCTTCGTCGTCCAAGGTTTCCAAAAGCCCAGTTGTCACCGCGACGCGGCTTCCGGCAATAGGAGAGCCATAAGCAAAAGCGTTAGGTATTGGAATTCTCGCAATCATAACTTTGGGCATTTTGATCTGGCTCTTTATGCTCAATCGTTCAACAATACCGTAAAGTTTCGGATTATCAGCTTTCCGGATTTCCTTGACACGATATACAGCATCTATTATATAGGGTGAAAAAAGCCACTGAAGAATGTTGAAAGTTACAACTAAAATGCCAATCAGCATGAAGTCTAAAGTCCCAATCAGGGTAAGTATAACTGTAAAGAAGAGAGTTGACAAACCAATAATTACAGCTAACGTTCCTATCATAGACAATCGGAGTTTCCATAAGCTCATAGGTCTATTCCCTAAGAATCGAGACACATAAACGGTTGCTTATATCTTTTACTGTTATTCCTTTAAATATTAACAATCTTTATTTTTTAAGAAACTTAGGGGAAACAAACTTGGACTTGTTTGAGGTTATTGCAAAGAGAAGGAGCATAAGACGATACAAGCCGGAAACTATACCATCAGAACATTTAGAAAAGATTTTAGAGGCTGCTCGTTTAGCTCCTTCAGCAAAGAATCGACAACCATGGTACTTCATATTGGTTCAAGAGTTGGAACGGAAGAAGCTTCTGGCTAAGGCTGCCATGAACCAGGAATTCATCGCAGATGCCAATGTGGTAATTGTGGCTTTAGCCGACTCTGAGGCTTCACCTAAATGGTTCAAGCATGACGTTATGATAGCCGTTGAACATATGGTTCTGGCATCTACAAGCCTAGGATACGGAACTTGTTGGATAGGCGCCTTCTCCGAAGAACAAGTAAAGAAGCTGTTAAACATTCCAGAGAAGCTAACTGTTGTTGCTTTATTACCAATAGGTGTTCCCAACGAAGACCCCCCGCCTAGACCTAGGAAAAACATAACCGAAATATTCTTCAGCGAAGAATACGGTAAACCCTTAAGGCTTCAAGAAAGGCGAAAAATATGAAACGCCAGCTCGAAAATGTATATGAGTATATCGACGGAAATACTCGGGATTTTGTAGAAACCCTAATTCGACTCGTTAGACAACCAAGCATTTCAGCAAAGGGAGAAGGAGTAAAAGAATGCGCTGAACTTGTCGAAAAAATAATGCGGGAAACGGGGCTTGAAACAAAGCTAATTCAGCCGGCAGAAGGAAACCCTCTGGTTTATGGTGAAATAAAATCCAAAGAATCAGACAAAACACTTATGTTTTATAACCATTACGATGTCCAACCACCAGAACCAATTGAACAATGGATATCTGGTCCCTTCAGCGGCGAAATCCGTGAAGGAAAAATTTATGGAAGGGGCGCATCTGACAACAAAGGAAATCTTGTTTCAAGACTAAAAGCAGTAGAAGCACTTCTAAAGATATTTGGCGAGTTACCTGTCAATCTTAAGTTTGTGGTTGACGGTGAAGAGGAGATAGGAAGCCCTCATCTTAAGCAGATAATTGAGAAACATAAAGAGTTGTTCGCTGCTGACGCTGTCATTTGGGAGTTTGGTGGAACGAATCGGAAAGGCAACCCTTGCCTTTACCTTGGGCTTAAGGGAATTCTCTCTGTTGAACTTCAGGTAGAGGGTGCTGTTAGGGATGTCCACTCAGCCAACGCTCCTCTCGTTCCAAACCCTGCTTGGCGACTGGCATGGGCGTTAAACCTCATAAAAAACGAGAGAGAAGAAATCCTAATTGAGGGATTCTATGAAAATGTAAGGCCTCCCTTGCCTGAGGAATTACAATATGTGGAAAAGATTCCATTTGATGAAGAAGAATGGAAAGAAGAGTTAGGATTAAAGGAGTTTCTTTTGAAAAGAAGCGGAGTTGAAGCCTTGAAAGCCTTGCTTTATCAGCCTTCATGCACTATAAACGGCATGATTTCTGGATATACAGGTGTTGGCTCTAAAACCATCGTGCCAAAAACAGCCATGGCAAAACTGGATTTCCGCCTAGTTCCAAACCAAACCCCAAGTGAAATCTTCAGAAAACTTGTCAATCACCTTCGGAACAGCGGCTTCAAAGACATTAAAATCACGAAATACGGTTCAACTGAGCCAGTAAAAACATCAATCACTCATAAGTTTGTAAAAACAGTCGCAGAAACAGCTGAAAAAGTGTATGGTAAACAGGCCGTTATCTATCCACTGAGCCCTGGCTCTGGCCCTATGCATCTATTTAAACAAGTGTTGGGCTGTCCCATAGTCTCAGTTGGATGTAGCCATCCCGAATCAAATACTCATGCACCTAACGAGAACTTAGAGATTAAAAGCTTTATAAAGGGAACAATGTTTATAGCCACATTACTTTGGGATTTCGCCTCTTCTTCTTAACCTCTTGAAGGACGCTTATAATATGGGGTTTAAAGCCTCCATAACTCGGAAAGGCGCGGTTCTTCTTGGGAAATATGTAGCATGCGACGGATTTGAAGAAGCCTACCCCCTGAGAGTCGTGACCCATGCACACGCGGATCATCTTATTGGGCTACAGCAGAGTTTAAGAAAATGCAAAAAGGTTTTGATGACTTCTGCCACAAAGGATTTAATTGACGTGATGAAAAATCCGCTTTTTCTTATGATGGGGAAGGTCAAAACGTTAGAGTATGGTGAAACACTCATCTACCGAGAAGAAAAGCTATCCTTTCACTTTTGTGACCACATTTTAGGGGCAGCTCAAGTTTTAGTAGAGGATACTGAAGGAACTCGAATCCTTTATACTGGTGATTTTAAACTTCAAAAAACCCCAGTTGTAGAAGCTGATGTTTTGGTTATAGAAGCCACCTATGGATGCCCATCGAGAAGTCGACCTTTCGATGTGGAAGTAGAGGACGTTCTCGTTTCACTTGTAGAGGAGGGGCTACGACAGGGTGTGGTTTATGTCTTTGGGTATCATGGTAAAATCCAAGAAGTAATGCAGATATTACGCAAAGCGAGGATAAGGGTGCCGTTTGTTGTTCCTGAAAAGGTCTTTCATGTATCTAAAGTATGCGAAAAATATGGAATGCATTTGGGTAGGATTATACTATCCAAAGAGGACGAGGGAAAAAAGCTTTTAAGTAGCAATTCACCTTGTGTGGCATTCTACCATATGGGTTCTCGGAACAAGAAGGGAAAAGACGCTTTCCGGATATGTGTTAGTGGTTGGGAGTTTCAAGATGTTTGTCGCCGAACGAATGAAAGAGAATATGTTGTTGCCTTGAGCGACCATTCTGATTTTGAAGGACTTCTTGAATATGTAAGGCTTTGCCAGCCAAAAGAGGTAATTACTGATAATTACCGAATGGGAGATGCCAGAACTTTGGCTAGGGAAATCTGGAGACGTTTAAAGATTCCAGCCAAACCTTTTCCATAGAAAGGAATAGTTATGTACGAATAATCTGATAATTCTAATTAATCAGTAAAATTTAAATATTCTGATACGTCATTATTTTCAGGTGAAAAAAATGTGCACAGATAAAATGAAGTGCGAAGCTCAAAGCCCTCTTACCTGTTGTAAACTAGACGCTTTAATCACAATAGACGATAGAGGTCAAATTGTATTACCCAAAGAGATTAGGGAAAAAGCTAAGATAAAAGCCGGAGACAAGCTAGCAGTTGTAACATGCGAAAAAAATGGAAAAGTTAGCTGTCTCACTTTGGTAAAAGCAGAAGAATTCAAAGAAGCCATAAGAAAGGCGTTTGGGCCCTTATTAGAGGAACTATTGCGGTAATGAGGCCTAAGTTATCAACCATTTCCTTTTCCAAGTAGATGCCTCAGACAATCACATAGTATGACCGTCAAGTCTCTCTTTTGATTTAGGAGTGTAAAGTCTGCCTCTTTAGAAACCATAAAATTGAAATAATGCACCCTTCTTTTATTGAAAGGCACATAAGTTTAGAGACGTCTAAATAAAAATGGAGTGTTAACCTCCGTGGAAGTTGAAGTGTTAGAAAGGGATGATACAAACTTACGTTTACTTATTAAGGGTGTTCACACGGCTTTCTTGAATGCATTACGTAGAACAATTATATCGGAGGTGCCTTGCATGGCAATAGACGAGGTTGTTGTAATTGAAAATTCTTCCATACTTCATGATGAGATTTTGGCGCACCGACTTGGGCTTATACCATTAAAAACTGATTTAGAATCCTACAATCTTCCTGAGAAGTGTCCTTGTCAAAGCGAGTTCGGATGTAATCTTTGCCGCGTGACGTTAACTCTTCAGAAAGAAGCAACAGATTCTCCTGTTACCGTGTATTCAGGTGATTTAAAAAGCGAAAACCCGGAAATTATCCCGGTAAGCCCGCATATTCCTATAGTTAAATTGGCTACTGGACAAAGGATAATGTTAGAAGCTTATGCTAAGCTTGGGAAGGGCAAGAAACACGCTAAGTGGCAACCCGTATCTATGTGCACCTACAAGTATATGCCAAGAATAGAAATTCTAGAAAACTGTGATGCATGCGGCGAATGCATTAGAATTTGCCCCAAAAAAGTCTTTACGAGAACTGGAAACAGAATCGAAATTCGTAACTTGATTACTTGTACTTTATGTCAAGATTGTGTTGATGTTTGTCCAAAAGACTCTAAGGCAATAAGAGTGGAATGGGAAACTAACGCTTTCATCTTTCATGTAGAAACTAACGGGGGACTTTCACCAGAAACAATAATTTTTGAAGCGCTTAAAATCTTGGATGAAGAGTTCAAGGAACTTATTAAAGAGTTTAAGGTGGCGAAGGCTTGAAGAAATTGAAAACCACAAATCCGGAGTTAATGGATTTAATAAGGTTTCTAAAAAAAGCCGCTCGAGAGCATAACGCGAAGATATGGAGGGATTTAGCTAAAAGGCTTTCAACCTCGCGTAGGAGACGCGTTGCAGTGAACCTCAGCCAAATAAACCGTTACACTGAAAAAGGAAATTTTGTAGCTGTTCCCGGAAAAGTCCTTGGAAGCGGCAACCTAGATCACCCAGTAAAAGTTGCAGCTTTCTGTTTCTCAGAAAAAGCAAGAGAAAAAATACTGAAAAAACGGGGCAGTTGCCTCACTTTTTATCAGTTGGTAAAAAGGAACCCTAAAGGTTCAAATGTTAAAATAATGGGGTGAAAAACCTATGAAAACAATGGCTCAACGAACCTCAATAATCGACGCAACCAATCTGATACTTGGGAGAATGTCAAGCATAGTGGCAAAACGCCTACTAAAAGGAGAAAAGATAATTATAGTAAACGCAGAGAAAGCCGTAATTTCGGGGAAAAGGAAAAGCAAAGTAAAAGAAGTAAAGGAATTTCTTTCCGTTGGGCATCCGTGGAAGGGACCCTTCCATCCTAGGCGGCCAGATCGAGTAGTGAGGCGAACCATACGTGGGATGCTTCCTTATAAACAGCCAAAGGGAAAATTAGCCTATAAAAGACTCCGCGTGTATATTGGAGTCCCAGAAGAACTTCGAGATATGGAGAAAGAAACTTTGAAAGAAGCTCATGCGAACAAACTACGTTGCCCCTACTTCACAGTTGCAGAATTAGCCAAGGAGATAGGCTGGAGTGAAGAAACATGACACCTAATCCGCGGAAGGTTATAGTGATAAGTGGGAAACGGAAAACAGCTATAGCCCGAGCTGTTATTAGACCTGGCAACGGAAAAATAAGAATAAACAAAATTCCTCTTGAAATCTTCCAACCCGACATAGCAAGAGAAAAAATGTTGGAACCCTTGATGCAAGCAGGCGATGAGGTTTGGAAGCAGATTGATATAGACGTAAAAGTTTGGGGAGGAGGGTTCATGGGGCAAGCTGAGGCGGCTAGAATGGCCATAGCTAGAGCTCTTCTTAAATGGACAAAAAGTTCTCATCTTCGTAGAGTCTTTCTAGTTTATGATAGAACTATGATAGCTGGTGACCCCCGAAGAAAAGAACCCAAAAAATTCGGAGGGCCGGGAGCTAGGGCTAGAGATCAGAAAAGCTACCGATAGGAGGTTTAAGTTGTATGATAATTCCGGTCAGATGTTTCACGTGTGGTAAGCTTATAGCAGATAAATGGGAGGAATTCGCCCGAAGAGTTCGCGCCGGGGAAGACGCGGGATGGGTTCTCGACAGCTTAGGAATAAAAAGGTATTGCTGTCGACGTATGTTTCTCTCACACGTAGAAATAATAGATGAAGTGCTCAAGTTTTTCGAGGAAGCTTATCGAAGGAGGGCAGCTAGACCCTATTAGGGAGAGAGGGAAATGTCTACAGTTATAGATGATATTGTTGCACGAAAAATTTTCGATAGCAGAGGAAACGAAACCATAGAAGTAGACGTAATAACTCCTTCAAGCTTAGGAAGGGCATCGGCACCATCAGGAGCAAGCAGAGGAAAAAATGAAGTTTCACCTTATCCACGAAGAGGAATAGACGAAGCCTTGAAAAAAATCGAAAACATAGTTGTTCCAGAGCTTTTAGGAATGAATGTAGATATGCAAGAGGAAATTGATGAAGCCCTTGTAGAAATAGATGGCACAGAGAACTTCATAAATATTGGCGGAAACACCGCCTTCGCGTTGTCTCTTGCAGTAGCGGAAGCAGCGGCAAACGCCTACGGCTTACCTCTGTTTCAATATTTAGGGGGGCAACTCGCTTATGAACTTCCCTACCCTCTTGGAAATGTTATAAGCGGTGGAAAACATGCAGGAGACAAAACGCCTGATATTCAAGAGTTCCTGGTACTACCGATCGCTGCAAGAAGCTTTCAAGAAGCAGCAAAAGCCAATACACTCGTCCACAAGGAAGTTGGTAAAAGATTAAAACAAGCCACTAAAGACTTTAGTGGCGGAAGAAGTGACGAGGGAGCTTGGATTGCAAAGTTAGGTGATTATGAAGCGTTAGAGCTTATCTCAAGCGTTTGCGAAGAAGTGAGTGAGGAGATGGGTTTTGAATGTCGGGTAGGCTTAGATATAGCTGCTTCAACCTTGTGGAACCCAAAAACCAAGAGGTATATTTACTCCCGAAGTAACAAAAAACTTGACTCCGGTGAACAACTAGAGTATATCTTTCAATTAATTAAGCAATTTAGACTCGTGTATGTAGAAGACCCTTTCCACGAAGAAGACTTTAAAAACTTCGCAGAGCTAACCCGAAAAACGGAAAAATGTCTTATCTGTGGAGACGACCTCTTCGTTACTAATGAAAAACGTCTAAAACATGGCATGAAAACAGAGGCAGGAAACGCCATAATAATAAAGGTTAACCAAGTAGGTACGCTTGCTCGCGCTATGAGGACCGTGAGATTAGCTAAAAAAGGAGGATATGTACCTATAATTTCTCATCGTTCCGGAGATACTGTTGACTGGCATATTGCCCATTTGGCTGTAGGCTTAAATTGCCCCATAATAAAGACTGGTATCGTGGAAGGAGCTCGAATAGCGAAAATAAATGAGTTGATAAGGATAGAAGAACTCCTTGGGAACAGAGCGCAAATGTCTAGTTTACCAAGGTTGGGTTAAATTTGGCTGAAAAAAAGGACCAAGAAGAAACTATAAAAGAAGGCGAAGAAGGCTCATCTCAGACGGTTACCGCGGAAGAAGAACTTTTGCTTCCAAGGGATACCTTGCTTTCAGCTGGAGTCCATATAGGAACACGGATGAAAACCAAAAACATGGAGCCATTTATCTATCGTGTCCGACCTGATGGACTCTTTGTGCTTGACATAAAAAAGACAGATGAACGTATAAGAATAGTCGCTAAGTTCTTAGCCCGTTTTGAACCCTCGAAAATAGCAGTTGCTTCAGCTCGGCTCTACGCCCAACAACCAGTCAAAAAGTTCTGTGAAACAATAGGCGCTACGCCCATTATCGGAAGGTTCATTCCAGGCTCATTCTCGAATCCTCTCTATCCTAATCGGCTAGAACCAGATGTTCTCTTAGTTTCCGACCCCCGCGCCGATTCTCAACCGATTAAGGAAGCATCTTTGATAGGGATTCCGGTCGTGGCCTTGTGTAGCACCGATAACGACTTCGCCGGAATCGACTTAGTAATTCCAACGAACAACAAGGGAAGAAAAGCCCTTGCAACAATCTACTGGCTTTTAGCCAGACAAATATTACGAGAGAGAGGTGAACTAGCACTAAACCAGGAGTTAAATGTATCCATAGAAGAATTTGAAACAAAAATCACACGGGAGGAAACCTAAACGGCGAGGGTCAGACTTCCAAGTCAAGCAGGAGCTTTCTACGAAGCCAATCCCCAAGCTTTGAAAAGACAGATAGAAAAGTGCTTTCTAGATCAGCTCGGCCCAGGGAAACTTCCAGAAGTTGAAGAGAAAGGGGCAAGAAAAATAGTTGGGCTTGTATGTCCCCACGCAGGTTACATGTATTCCGGACCAGTAGCCGCTTACGCCTACTACGAACTTGCATTAGATGGCAAACCTGAGGTTATTATTCTCCTAGGTCCGAACCATATGGGCTATGGCAGTGGTTTGGCAATCATGAAAGAAGGGAGTTGGCGGACGCCATTAGGTGATGTTGAAATAGACACGGAAACAGCGGACAAGATCCTAAAAGAAACTAACATTTTAGATGTGGATGAGGTTGCACATAGTTATGAACATTCTATTGAGGTACAGCTTCCCTTTCTTCAGTACCTATATGGTAACTATTTCAGAATAGTCCCTATAGCCTTTCTAATGCAAGACCTTACCTCAAGTCGAGAAATCGGCGAAGCAATAGCCAAAGCATTAGAAAATAAGAACAGTTTAATCGTAGCTTCTTCAGATATGACACATTATGAGCCTTATGAAACAGCCAAGAAAAAAGATTTGACTCTTATTAAAACTATTGAAGAATTGAATGAGGAAAAGTTATATTCGGTTATTGAAGCTTATAGAGTTAGCTGTTGTGGTTATGGCCCGGTTGCCGCTTTGGTTGTTGCTGCGAAGCTTTTGGGAGTAAAAGAGGCAAAATTGTTATGTTACAGAAGTAGCGGAGATGTTATTGGCGACTACTCAAGTGTTGTCGGGTATGCCGCCATATCCTTTACTAAAGGTGCATAATGGTTGGGGGTTGTCGCTTCAGCTCCCGCCAAGGTTATACTCTTTGGCGAACATTTCGTCGTGTACGGTGAGCCCGCCATAGTTCTAGCTATAGACAAACGAGCCTATGCAAAAGTGGAACTACGTAACGACAAACGTGTACATGTACGCTCCACTAACCTAGGGATATCTGGGTACTTTGAAGATAACCTCTTCAGACTAGAAACAGGCAATGAACAGGCAAAATACAAGCTGGAACCAATAAAAAAGGTTGTAGATAAGATCTCTGAGATCTCTGGGAAAACAGCGGGATTAGATGTAGAAATCCGTTCCACAGTGCCTGTTGCCGCTGGTTTGGGATCTTCCGCAGCTGTCGCCGCAGCTACAGCCATGGCGGTAGCAAAAATTCTAGGAGTAGAACTTTCTAAGGAAGAGATTTTCCGCATAACTTATGAAGCCGAACGGATTGTTCATGGAACCCCCTCAGGTGTTGACCCAGCAATAGCTACATTCGGCGGAACAATTCTTTTTCAGATGGATACTGGGGTCAAACCATTAGAAGCAAAAATGGATATTCCTTTGGTTATCGGAGATACGAGAGTTTCACGTTCAACACGAAACCTTGTAGCGCAGGTTAGGGAGAAACGCAAACGCTTCCCATCAATAGTGGACCCAATATTACGCAGTGGAAGGCAAATAGTTCTACGCGCTATCGAAGCCATTCGCCAAGGTGACATTCGAACCCTAGGCGAGCTCGCAAACATCAACCATGCCCTATTATGCGCAATAGGTGTTTCCAGTGAAAGTCTAGAATGGCTTATAACCAACGCACGAAAGGCAGGGGCGTTGGGCGCTAAACTTACAGGGGCGGGTGGAGGGGGATGTATGATAGCGCTAGCTGAACCCGATAGGCTGGAAGCTATAGCCGAAGCTATCCAACGAGCTGGCGGAACACCCTATGTTGCTAGGAAAACAGATCATGGTGTCAGAATTGAATCCTAAGCCAATTGTCCTCAAAATTGGCGGTTCGGCAATAACTTTTAAAGAAAAACCTCTAACGCCCAACCTTCGAGTCATGAAAAGAATAGCTAAGGAAATAGCCAAAGCGAAAGTCTCGAGGTTGTTAATCGTTCACGGAGGCGGAAGCTTCGGGCATCCAATAGCGAGGGAATATGCCATAAACGAGGGATTTAAAGACCAAACTCAAAATTTAGGCTTCTGCTGGACGCATAATGCCATGGTTACGTTAAACAGCCTCTTCGTTAATATGTTAATTCAACATTGTATACCCGCCGTAGGGGTGGCACCGTCATCTTGCATACTAACGAAACACGGTCGAATCCACATCTTTCATGACAAAGCAATAACGAAATTCTTCGAAGCAAGCTTTGTGCCAGTGTTATACGGAGATGCAGTAATGGATTTGGCAAAGGGATTCTCAATCCTCTCCGGAGATCAACTTGTTTCAAACCTCGCGTTAAGGTTCGAAGCCAGACGGATAATCATGGGCGTCGATGTTGACGGTTTATACACAGCAGATCCAAAGGAGGAAACAGGCGCAAATCTAATTCCGGAGCTAACACTGGAGGAACTCAAAGAATTAGAAAAAAGCCTCAGGAAATCTCAAACAGTTGATGTTACTGGTGGAATGCTTGGGAAAGTCAGGGAGCTAATTCCTGTCGTTGAAAAAGGAATCTCTGTTTCTATAGTGAATGCTACTAAACCTAATCGCATTTATAACGCCTTAAAAAACAAGAAGGCGCTAGGCACATACATCCAGAAAGGGTGAAAACTATTGAGTGAAATTGCGAAAAGAAAAAATGAGCATATAAGAATATGCTTGGAAAAAAACGTTATGGCCAGAAAAGTCACCACTGGTTTTGAAGACATAAAGTTCGTGCATAGAGCTCTTCCCGAAATCGAAAAGAAAGAAATAGATACCTCCACGATGGTATTCAATTATAAGTTTACTGCGCCGCTAATTGTAGGCGCCTTGACCGGTGGAACCGCTGAAGCGGAGGAAATAAACGCCAACATAGCCGAAGCCGTGGAAGAATTAGGGCTAGGTATGGGTGTCGGAAGCCAAAGAATAGCCCTAGAAAATCGGAAACTATCAAAAACTTTTGCCGTAGCCCGCGAAAAAGCGCCCACGGCATTTTTACTGGCTAACCTAGGCGCCCCCCAACTTGTAAAGGGCTATGGAGTAAAGGAAGCAAGGAAAGCCGTGGAAATGATAGACGCTAACGCGCTGGTCATCCATCTAAATCCGCTACAAGAAACAATTCAACCCGAAGGAGAACCCAATTACCGGGGAGTTATTGAAAAAATAAGAGAAATTGCTCAAAACCTTGAAGTACCGGTGATAGTAAAGGAAACAGGCGCAGGAATCGCCAAAGAAGAAGCAAAGAAACTTGAAGCAGTTGGCGTGAAGGGAATAGATGTTAGCGGTGTCGGCGGAACGAGCTTTGCAGCCGTTGAATATTATCGAGCTGAACAAACTAAAAACAAGTTTCAGCAGAAACTTGGGGAAAATTTCTGGGATTGGGGAATCCCAACGGCGGCTACGATAGTTGAAGTTTCTAAAACTGTGCAAATTCCCGTAATAGCTTCAGGGGGCATACGAAATGGCATCCACATAGCTAAAGCCCTAGCTCTAGGCGCCAGCTTAACAAGTATTTCTACACCTATATTGCACTCAGCAGTTGAAGGAGTAGAAAAAGTGAAGGAAACCTTAAGCTTCTTTATAAAAGAGTTGAAAAACACTATGTTCCTGGTTGGAGCTTCCTCTATAGAAGAGTTAAGAACCGTTCCAGTTCTAGTCATGGGAAAAACTGGAGAATGGTTAAGGTTAAGAGGGTTTAACGTAGAAGCTTATGCAAGACGTTAAAGCGCCTCATATGGAAGATGAAAGTATGGATGTGGAAAGTTTCCTTAGGAAAAATGTAGCGAAAATAGATAAGGCTATAGAGAAATATATCCCACGAAAGTTTGAGGAAAACTCGCTTCTTTTTAAAATCCTCCAACCCCGTTACGCGCATAATATCGATGCCCTAAACAAGGCCTTAGCAGAGCCTTTTTGGGAGTTTCTCGATCGTGGAGGAAAACGTTGGAGACCTGCACTTTTCCTTTTAATATGCGAAGCTCTAGGAAAAAACCCACAGGAATATTTAGAATTCGCTATAATCCCCGAGGTTATCCATAACGGAACTATAATAATCGATGACATCGAAGACCGTTCCCAATATCGAAGGGGAAAACCATGTACCTACAAGATCTATGGATTAGACGTAGCCATAAACCTAGGGAACGCTATCTATTATTTACCGCTTCTTCCACTAATAGAGAACAGAAACCGGATCCCAATCCAAAAACTAAAAAAAATCTATGAGATCTACGTGGAAGAAATGATTAAGCTGAGCTTAGGGCAAGCTATGGACATAGCGTGGCATAAAGGCTTAGCTGATGCTAATCAATTAAGTGAAGAAGCCTACATGCAAATGTGTGCCTATAAAACTGGAACACTAGCGAGAATGGCGGCGAAAATCGCCGCAGTGTTAGCTGACGCAAAGGAAGAACTTGTGGAAAAGCTTGGCAGATTTGCCGAGTCCATAGGTGTTGCCTTTCAAATTCAAGACGATCTCCTCGATGTTATAAGTCAAGAATTCGCTGAAAAAAAAGGTGGTCGAGGGCAGGACATAACTGAAGGGAAACGAAGCCTCATGGTAATTTACACTTTAAAAAAGGCTTCAAAACAAGACAGAGAAAGATTAATTGAAATACTTAATATGCATACTTCAAATGAAAAACTCAAGGAAGAAGCTATAGGAATTATGGCGAAATACGGTGCAATCAACTATGCAAGAGACTACGCGAAGAAAATCGTTGAGCAAAGCTGGAAAGAGATAGATCCTCTTCTGTCATCATCAAGAGCAAAGGAAAAATTAAGAGACTTCGCCAACTATCTCATCCAGAGAAAAATCTAGAGGGGAACAGTGTATTCCCTTGAAAGACATGGAAATAAGAAGGCTAGTCCGTAAATTTGCCCTTCTGAACGCAGTCCAACATAAGGGAAGAGCCCGTGAATCATCCGTAATAGGAAAACTTCTCGCCGAGAAGCCGCAACTTAAAACAGAGATAAAACAGGTAGCCCAACTTGTAAAAGAGATAGTGCAAGAAGTTAACAGCTTAAGCTTAACAGAACAGCGAAGGGTAATAGAGGAGAATTGGCCAGAGCTTTTGGCCAAAAAGAAAGTTGGAGAAGAGAAAAAGCTTCCGCCACTGCCAAATGCTGATAGGTATTCTAGGATAGTTACCCGATTCTCACCTAATCCTGACTGTGTTCTACATTTAGGCTCAGCTAGGGCCATAATCTTATGCCATGAATATGCCAAAATGTATAAGGGAAAGTTCCTTCTACGCTTTGAAGATACAGACCCGAGACTGAAAAGAACAGCTTTAGAATTTTATGATAAAATAAGGGATGACCTTGAATGGTTAGGATGTAAACCCGACGAGGAGTATATCCAAAGCGACCGGATACTTATATATTACGAGTATGCCAGAAAACTGCTACAAGATGGAAATGCCTACATCTGCACATGTAATCGACAAGAATTTCGCCGGAGAATATTAGCAAAACAGCCATGTCCCTGTCGAGGGTCACCACCGGAAACGCAACTCGAAAGGTGGGATAAAATGCTTAACGGCGCTTACTCTGAGGGAGAAGCTGTAGTCCGTATAAAAACCGACATAACCCACCCAAACCCTGCGATAAGGGACTGGCCAGCCCTACGAATAATAGACACTGATAGGTATCCGCATCCAAGGGTTGGAAACAAATACCGCGTTTGGCCGCTCTACAATTTTGCTTGTGGAATCGACGATCATTTGATGGAAGTAACTCACATAATCCGAGGGAAAGAGCACTTAACTAATCAGCGCCGCCAAGAATACATGTATAAGCATTTCGGCTGGGAATACCCAGAAGCTATCCATTATGGCAGACTAAAGATTACAGGCGCGTTCCTTAGCAAATCGAAGATAATCCAAGGAATTCGTGATGGAACATTCAAGAGTTGGGATGACCCCCGACTTGCAACTTTCCTAGCTTTAAGAAGAAGAGGAATAACGCCTGAAGCCATCCGGCAATTGATAATTGACGTGGGCCCAAAAACCGTGGATGTAGTATTAAGTTGGGAGAATCTTTACGCTTACAATCGAAAAGTTCTGGATCCGAAAGCTGACCGCTACTTTTTTGTTGAAAGCCCGGTTCAACTAACAGTAAAGAATGTTCCAAAGATTTTCCATGTTAAGCTTTACTTACATCCCGAACATCCGGAAAGAGGGAGCCGAGAATATCGAATAGAACCTAAGAACAAAACTAGAGAGGTACAATTTTGGGTTTCCAGAACAGACTACGACAAGTTCAAGGAAGAGAAGTTAATTCGTTTAATGGGGCTTTTTAACATTGAAATAACGGAAGTTAATAGCTATGCGGTGGAAAGCCATTATCACAGCGAACCTTATCAGGAGGCAAAAAGGTTGAAGGCACCACTAATACACTGGATTCCAATCAACGCGGGAATGCCATGCGAGGTTGTTATGCCGGATGCTTCGACCAAAGAGGGAATAACTGAAAAGCTTTGCAAAAAATTAAGGCTTAATGCTATAATACAGTTCGAAAGATTTGGATTCGTAAGAATAGATAAAGTAAACGGGAAGCTCACAGTTTATTATGCTCATAGATAAAAGGCGAAAAACATGCGAAAACAGGACAAAATCATAGTGTGGCCAGTTTACTTTGATTCTACAAGGACAAGAAACGAGGGAAGAAGACTCCCAAAGAAATTCTGCGTGCCCTCACCGAAAATCGGTGAGCTAAAGGAAGCTGTGAGACGCATAAAGCTCCAACATGATGTAGTTTTAGATGCAGCTCACCCTAAAATGCCATGGATAAGAAGCGGCATGTTATTAGTCGTTAAAAAACGGTCTAAAAATGCTCTTCTCCAGAGGATTGCTACTGAACTCTTAAAAGTTCGAAATGAAGCACAGCTGGAAAAACGTAAAAAATCGAAAAAACAATAGAATTTATTCTTTTTTGACTAAGATAGCGTTTATTACCCCGTTTTGCCCGGGACGTGACGTGACCCGAGCTAAACCCATTGAGGTCTCGATTACAGCGCCCTTAGTTATTACTCCCCTTCGGTCGTAATCCACATTTGCCGGATTTTTTACAACGCGGATAATTTCAGCTTTTTGAGTTTTACCAGTGGCAGGGTCGGTAACGCAAGCGTATTTGTCACTTAAGACTCGAACTTTGATATTGCCTCCCCGTCTACGACTTATTTTCCTCGCTGGTTCACCCAGCATCGTTTCTGTTGGGAAGGATCCTCTTTCAAAGCGACGCTTCTTCCGATATGGGCGTCTTTTCCCACCCGTTGGCTTACGCTTATGCTGGTCTCCATGCCAAACAGACATTTTATTCTCCCATTTATCGAACGGATGTTTAGTATGAGAAAACTGCTTCTAATATAAACCTTATTGATGGATCGATTGGCTGAAGACTCTTTTCAATTGCCTCTTCATGGTTACTATGTCATGGCTTAAGCCGAAGTAATCAGCAAAATAGCTAGTGGTTCTTAAAATGCTTGATCTACCACTTTTCTCACGGGTTATCAATCCCATCTCCTCGAGCTGTTTAATGTGCGCATAAGCGTGACGCCCTCTTACTGTAATGACACGCATTTGGGAAACAGGCTGTTTGTAGGCAATGTAAGCAAGCGTCTTAAGTGGACCTATGGAAAGGAGGGGGCGTTTTACCAACCGTTGTACTTGTGGAGTATATTCAGCCTTTAGTTGTAGAACAAATCTTTCATCTTTTAGTTCCAAGATTTCAAGGGCAGTGTTTCGGTTTGCATACTCCTTCATCAACATTCGGACAAGTCGCTGAACTTTTCGTTTAGAACGTGTTTTTAAGATGGACCCCAGAGTTTTTAGGTCGAGTGGACGCCCGGCAACGTATAGGGCTGCCTCTAGGAGAGCTAATTCTCGCTTTAACTTTTCCTCTTTAACCGCTTTTTTAAGGTCTTTATCTTGTTCCGTTCGGGTTAAGACTACCTGTTCCATAAGGAGGGCCTCCTATTGTAATATATATTTCTCCTAAATCCTCGCTTTGCCACAAGCTGATTTTCCCTTTCTGCGCCAAAAACAGCAGAAGTATGAAAATTCTTACGGCTTCTATCTTCTCCTTTCCAGATATGAACTTTGAGAAGTTAATTATCCCTTTTCCCTTCACACTCTGGGAAAGTTGAAAGTAAAGTTCCTCCATTTGGGCTTCAATTTCCATTAGGTAAAGGTCTATGGCAGGTAGGATGTCGGATGGCGGTGGAAGAATAGGTTCTGTTTTCCGTTTTGTCGGCAGGAGTTTTTCTCCCTTTAAGACTTCATCTAAAACTTGAAGCAGATGATGGATAGTAGTTGAAGTTAGCTCGTGCCGCAAGGGGAGGAACAATGGAGGCGGAATGAAGTCTAAAAGCTTTTTAGGCGGGGATGCTGGCGGCTCTTCAAGCTTCAATAAAAGTTTGGACTTCATGAGGTATATGAAGGCTGATGAGTCTAAGGCAACGCCTGAGGCTCTAAAGTCTATCTCACCCTTTTTCTCCATTTCCTCTAGAAATGAGAGAAGTAGGTAGGCAACGTTTACCTTCCACGGAACAATTTTTTCTAGCTTTCGAAAATCGAAGAGAATATTCCACGGCGGATGCATGTAAAAAGGCTTGTTCCCAGGGTTCGGATTCGGCATTTAAGCTCTGGCCTCCAGAAAACGAGCTGAAATCACGTTAGAAACTCCGTTCCGCTCATAAACTCCATAAACCCTCTGCGCCTTGT
>Ga0209426_1000318_pt1 | contig 58947 bp, 59 predicted proteins | sample Deesub1362B_J571_FD_187697 | JGI IMG/M metagenome (GOLD analysis project Ga0209426, IMG submission 187697) | Deep oceanic, basalt-hosted subsurface ecosystem from Juan de Fuca Ridge flank, Pacific Ocean, CORK Borehole 1362B_J2.571 (SPAdes)... ... | reverse complement strand
CATTTTTCTTTAGCACTGGATACTGCTGTACTTCTGGCATTCTGCATTGCGATGCTCGGTATTGGCGCATACTTATTTGAAAAAGTAGAGGTGGATTAAACATAATGCAGGGAAAGAAAATCATTTAAATGGTTATTTTTCAAAGCTATATCAGCAGACCCGGAGGGACAACTTTGAACTTCATCAATGTTTTTCATATGTAGATACCAAAAATGTTTTATGATTCATGTTCTATACATGGTAACCAAGGAATTTGAGGTATATTTAACTATATGGACGAGAAGTCTCCTCCCGAAAGCTAGGGATTAGCCTACTGGCATTCACATTTCGATCACTCTGAGCAACCCTCTCACCTCTGCAAAAGAGTGGTTGCGATGCACGCCTTCTAGGGTAATGCAGGAAACCCCGTCCTTCAGGCCTGAGTAGTTTAACCTGTAGGAGGGATTGGACGATACAGAGCTTCTGAAAACAACAAGCGTAGCACCTCTATCCCTCTTGCAATCTCACCTCACCAAAGCCAAGAACTGCCTGGCTTTCACCGATGTCCTTACCCCTCTCATATCCTCTAGGTTTTCAAGTTTTTCTTCTGGGATTACATCTTGCATGCCTAAACGGATTATAATTTTGAGCACCTCCTTGAGTTCCTTAATAGTAGAAAAAACCACACGCGCGGCTGCGTCGAGCTCTAGGTCGCTGTGCAGATAGAGCACTATGCCACCTACAGCTCGCGAGGATGTGAGCTTCAAGTACTCATGAAGTAACTCCTCCATCTCAAACTTCTTGAGCACCACCTCAGGGGCGCACTTCAAGGGTATCACCGAGGGGTCTATGAGCTTCTGAACCGCATGCATCAGCTCTTCCTCCCGAAGTACGTTAAGCGTTGCCTCAAGCAACTCCCTGTCTGGGAAAGGTTGCAATCCAGGGAATATGCTGGCATAGCGGCGCTGGCGGTAGGGCTTGATAAGCAGGAACCTAAAGATGTCCCATGCAAGCAGTGCCAAGGGCATCCTCACGAGCGTCTTCATCCTTACTCTATGACGGTGACCTGCGGTGAAGATGCTGCGCCTCAAAACCCCTGTGTAGCCTATTGCCAGAGCTTGCTGCTTGTACTGCCCCTTCACCAATGCGTGGTGTTCTCGATGGCCACATGCCTCTCCTGAGTCTCCACCCTGAAGAAAGCCTATAAGCTTGCGGTAAGCTGCTCTCTCCACGCGAGTGAATCCTGACACCTCTGCGTCAAACTCACCATCATAGGGGAGATGAGGGAGAACCTCGAGGCGGTAGACGCCTCGCTCACTGGGCTTTAGCTTGGGCTTTGTGCCAGAACCGCACTTTGGGCATACGTACCTGCCGCTCTCCTCAATTATCTCTAATGCCTTCTTGCCCTTCACCTCCTCTCCACACTCGCACGCAAAGGAGACAAACTCTTTCAAGTGACCTGTAGCGACTTTGCGCGCCGCAATCGCGCGCTCTGCCCTCCCCTTTGGCATTGATGCGCCTGACTGAAGGCTACTCCTGATCGCTAGGTAGAATGCCTCAAAGTAGCGCTTATCTTTTCTTAGCCTGTCCAAGTCTGGCTTCAGCACTCCACCGATCTCATTCGGCATCGGGTGCATGAGGGAGAAAGGGGTATTTATCTGGTGGGACGAGTACATTTTATGCTCCTCATAATACCTGAATCGTGGCGTATGGTAGCGCATGCACTTCTCGCAGTAGTAGGAAGGCATTGCAACAACCTCATCTATCCAAGACTTAATGCGCACCTACATACCTTTCTGTGTGAACTACCCACCCGAAGGGTGAGGCTTCTGCTTCATAGAAAGAACTCACCCGTGATTACAGCCGAAGCTACATTATGATATTCTAATACTTCCTCCACATCTTTCAAGTAATAGGTTTTGATAACTTTGGCTTTAAGTGTAGCTCTCTTGGAGGTTGATGATTTTGGATTTGCTCTATATAAGTAGCAACAAGTTGGAAAATTTACTTCTGTTTTCCTTCTAAGTCCCTCCTTCCAAGCATATTCCAGATGTTTTTCAAGATTAGCCCCATCTGGATCCATGGTATCCTTAGGGCTTTTGCTTTGCCCGTATCTAACCGGAATTAGAATTCCAATGCTCATACCGGCTCTTTACTTAAGTAAAACTTCTCTAAGCATAAAGTTTACGGTAGGTTTTTTTGGCGGAATTGTAAAGTTTGTCCAAGAGGTTAAATAGCTTTACCAATCGTTTCCCGGATACCGTAATATGTCTGCGCAGAATACACCAGAGTGTGTGAACTACCTTTGCGTAGGGGCTTCCCGCTTCACAAAGAGAACTTACTCGTAAACCACCTCTTTTACAGGGATGATACAGAGTAGAGGTTATCTAACGCATTAAGAACTCTCAGAGAAGCTTAGCGTTGTGAGCGAAAAGGGCATAGTGAATGACTGGTACGGTATGGTTTGGTTTTGTCTTAAGCCATGCTCGTAGCCCCAGAGGGGAAAACTTTTTTGTTGCGCCTCGATAGATTATTAACCGGAGGGCATGTCGTTATGCTCAGCTCTGCCTCCAGCTATACAAAGAGCAGGTGCCTCCCGTGTGGGGCACCTGTGCCATCCTCAAGGACTTCTGCTCTAAAGAGTGTGAGAACAGGTTTTTCTCAGAGTAGATAAAGTAGTTGTTCAATTTGCCTATTTTTAAGCCCGTCAAATTTGAACCGAGAGGCTTCAGAGTTTTTCGCAAACATCCTAGCTGAACCACCAATTTCAACAGCCCCCATAGAGGAAGAAAAAAGTTCCAGTGTTGAAGGATTGGTTGCATGGTTACCGAAAACATTAAGCTTCTCCATCACAACTAAGTATGAGATGAAGGCATTGATATGGGAATCGATGTGAACATTCAGAACATCGTAATAACCACTGACCTGGGCAGGAAAGTTGACTTGAATCTGATTGATAGGGAGATTAAAAATGCTGAGTACAAGCCCGAGCAGTTCCCAGGGCTTGTCTACAGACTTGACGACCCGAAACTGACATTTCTGATTTTCGATACAGGAAAAGTTATATGCACTGGCGCGAAAAGTATAGAAGAAGCCGAAAAGGGAATTGAAATACTTGTAAAGTCGCTTTCTGACGCTGGTATAACAATTAACTCAAAACCTGAAATTAATGTCCAGAACTTAGTCGCCTCTGCTTCCCTAGGGATGGAATTAAACCTTGAAACTCTAGCTCTGTTGCTGGATAATACCGAGTACGAACCTGAGCAGTTTCCAGGAATGGTGTACAGGGTGAGGGAACCTAAGTGCGTGATATTGATTTTCACCTCTGGGAATGTTGTATGCACCGGTGCAAAATCAAGTAGCGAGGCTGTAACCGCGATAAACGACTTGTATAATAAGCTGAAGGAGTATGGATGTCTTCAAGCGCCTTCCAATGGTTTGATAAGGACGAATTTGTCCTCGCCGAGGTGATGCACAGTTCTGAATCTTGAGATGTCCAGGGGTGAGTTTATAGCGCCTTCTTCTGCAACGCATCGAAGAGCCTCTCCCACAAAAAGGGTGTGATCGCCATAGTCTGTGCTGCCAATTACCCTGAGTTCAATGTTGGCGAAGCACTCCTTAATAAGGGGGGATGATATTTCTTTGCCTTTCTCCCTCGTAAGCTTGAAAGAGGCGAATTTGTCAACATACCTTCCGGATACGCCTCCACATAGCTTAACCTTTTTTAAAAGCCTGAAATCAGGTATATTTATGGCAAACTCATGGCTCTCGGAGATTAACTCATGGGAAAAACAGTCTTTAGAGATAACCACGCCTATCCAAGGTTTAACATGAGAGAGAGGAACACTCCACGCCACCGTCATCACGTTATCCCTGCCCCTTGCTCTTGAGGTCACAAGGAGCAGGGGTGAGTGATTCAAAAGCCATCTTGCCTTCCACAACTCTATATCTTTTTTCATGTAATGCCTATAATAAAGTTATGGATATTTATAAGTAACACACGCCCCGGCGAAATATACCCGCTCCAGCGCGGGGAGTACGTCAAAGGCTAGCCCTTTCGCACTTTAGGGCACAACTTGGGATTATTCTACTGAAGTGCAGGGATTTATTGGTAACTCTAGATACCGAAAATTTTAAGCTTTACTACGGACAAGAAGTTAGATTGTTATAACCGCCTTATTCTCGGCAGACAGAGCTGGAGCGAGAAGCCATTATGCCTCGCTTCACAGAAGGCGGTGGTTATGGATGTATGTAGCAGAACTCTGAAGGTTGCAAAACTTGCGCTTGGGAATCCATTATCCCGAGCTTTTCTCAGCATCTATGTCGGAAAGGGGCAAGACAGGCGAATAATGTTGGATGTTCTCCTTGAGAGGTATCTAAGCGGCAGCATCTCTGGCATAGATAGACTCAGAATTATACCACTCGCTCTTATTTTAAACCTCGCATGTGCGATTTTCGGTGCAGACAGCAAGGCATTTAAAGAATGGTTCCGCGTCCCTACGCACAGGCGCGGATTGGTGAATACTCTGCGGAGCATTTATGAGTACGGCGTAACCCTGCCCCAGAAGTTGAGCGCCCCATTCCTGGTGGTGTGGAACTACACCAATCTCTGCAACCTGCGTTGCAGGCACTGCTACCAGCGTGCAGGCGCTGCCGCTAAAGATGAGCTCACAACCGGTGAGCGGCTTGCTGTAGTCGACCAGCTTGCTGAGGAGTGCGTTGCATTTCTCGCAATCTCTGGCGGCGAGCCTCTTCTCAGGGAGGATGTTTTCAAAGTGGGTGAGCGTGCTGCCAACTATGGAATTTACGTGGCGATAGCCACGAATGGCACGCTTCTCAAAAAAGATATGGTACATAAGCTGATGGAGCATGGCGTACGCTATGTGCAGATAAGCCTCGACGGAGCTAAGCCGGAGACACACGACTCTTTCAGGCGCGTGCCCAGAGCATGGGAAAGGACAGTAGAGGGGATAATGAACTGTGTAGAGAGCGACCTAATGACGACGGTTGCTGTTACAGTTACAAGGCACAACTTCGCGGAGTTTGATGAGATTGTGAAGCTCGTCCAAAAACTGGGTGTTGATAAGCTCGTGGTGTACAACTTCATACCTACTGGAAGGGGAAAAGAAATTGCTGAAAGCGACCTGACGCCTGAGATGCGAGAGCAGCTTTTGCGAAAGATGCGCGGGCTCCTCAAGCAGGGCTGCGATGTTATAACAACGGCACCCCAGTTTGCTCGCGTGTGCCTTGCAAGCGACGAGGCGATGGCAGTGCCCATAGGGCACTTTGGAGGTGGCGAGGTTAAGGATAGCAGGCTTCGCATAGTCGCAGATTTCGTTGGCGGCTGTGGCGCGGGCAGGGAGTACTGTGCCATTCAGCCAAACGGAGATGTTACACCATGTGTTTTCATGCCCATTGTGGTGGGCAACCTCAGAAAACAACGCTTCGCTGAGATCTGGCGCAACTCGGAGGTTCTGGAGAGGTTGAGGGACAGGAGCAAGCTCGAGGGAAGCTGTGCTAAATGCAGCTACAAGTACGTGTGCGGCGGGTGCAGGTCGAGAGCCTATGCCTACTTCGGCGATGTTAATGCTCCTGACCCCGGGTGCATATACAATGCAAAGTGGTGGAAGCTGGTTTCACAAGGAGTGGTGGCGAGAACATGAGGGTTCTTCTGATTAACCCGCCATTTCCCGGTGGCTTTAGGGAGTTCAACCTCAGCCTGCCTCCCCTCGGCCTGGGCTACATCGCCTCAATGCTTGAGCATCATGGTTATGGGGCGAAAATCCTTGACCTCTCTGTTGAGAGGTGGAATGGGAGCGTGGCGGGCTACGATGCCGTGGGCATAACCAGCCTCACCCCCACTTTCCCCAGGGCTTTAAAGATAGCAGAGCAGATTAAAGCTGAGGATGCCGAAATTCCTGTAATTCTCGGCGGACCCCACGCGAGTTTTGTTGGCAGAGAGGCTTTTGATGCCTTTGACTTTGTGGTTCGTGGAGAGGGTGAGTACACCATGCTTGAGCTCCTCTCTGCCTTGGAAAAGGGCAGTGGCTTTGAAAACATCGCGGGCATTTCCTACCTTGAAGGCGGGGAGGTGAAGAGGAATCCAGACAGACCATTTATTGAAGACTTGGATGCTCTGCCCTTTCCCGCAAGGCATCTGTTCAATCACTCCGCGAAGGGTTACATGAAAATGGAAGGCAAGCCCCTCGCTACAGTTGTCTCAAGCCGGGGCTGTCCCTTCGGCTGTAGCTTCTGCTCCTCCTCAAGGTTAACCGGCTTAAAGTGGCGTGCCCGCAGTCCTGGGAATGTTGTAGATGAGCTGGAAGAGATAGTTTCCACCCACGGGATTAAAAACATAGCCTTTGTGGATGACAACTTCTCGCTCAGCCCTAAGAGGGTGATTGAGATATGCAGAGAGATTGAAAAAAGGGGGCTCAGCTTAAGGTGGGCGTGCATGTCCCGCGTTGACACTGTGGTAAAGAACCCGGAGATGGTGGAACACATGCGCAGAGCAGGGTGCTGCATGGTCTACATGGGGATAGAGAGCGCCAACCAAGAGGTGCTCAACAGCTACAGGAAGCGAACAAGCGTGGATATGATCAAGCAGGCGTTTAAGATTTTACGGGAGAACGGAATAGGGATTATTGGCAGTTTTATCATCGGCGAGTTGAGAGAAACAAAGGAGATGATAAAGGCTACGATTAGATTCGCGAAGGAGCTAGACCCGGATGTTGCTCAGTTCTCAATCCTCACACCTCTGCCGGGTTCTGAACTCTGGAACAGGGTGAAAGACAGGATAGTAAGGAAGAACCTTGAGCTCTTTGACGGGATGCATGCGGTAATGAGGACAGACAACATATCGCCCAAAGAGCTTGAAAAACTTTTAGTCAGAGCTTACAGAGAGTTCTACCTCAGGCCAAGAAGGATACTGCGGGAGCTTATTTTCATGGCAAAAACCGGAGATTTTAATGGAGTGAAGAACCTCTGGAAGTTCCTGAGAATGCGTTATAATTGGTCAAATTGCCACGACCAAACACCATCTGATTGACAGTCTTCTCGTAAGGTTTTTAGTGTGTGAGGAATAAAAAATTAGCACTATTAATTCATCAATTTTTACAATAAGGGATGATGAGAGATGGAAAGTCAGGGTAGATTCTCTAATTGTGACTTTGGTCAGAATGTAGACTCTGGTTTTCTCTCAAGCCTTATAGGGGTGGATGCAAGGATACTGCGCTACACCTCTTCTCTTTGCCCAGAATGCGCTTCGGAAATGAAGTTTTCCTCAATGATCGTTGACGCCGTGGTTTATGAAAAGGACGACAAGGTGTGGATAGCAAAATACTGCTCCACCCATGGGTTAACGATAGAAGTCTATTGGGAAGACGCAGCGATGTACCATTTCGCTGAAAGGTTTGCCGACCCTGGAGTAAAGCTTCACAATCCAAACATCGAAGCGCCAAAGGCGAGGTGCCCGCTGAAATGCGGCCTTTGCGAGGAGCACGAATCGCATACGGGTTTAGCCAACATCGTCGTCACAAACCGCTGCAACCTTGCATGCTGGTACTGCTTCTTCTACGCTAAGGAAGGTGACAGGATATACGAACCCTCACTGGAGAGGATTAAGCAAATGCTTAAAGTGCTCCGCAATGAACGCCCGGTTGGCGCTGAAGCGGTGCAACTCACAGGCGGTGAGCCAACATTGCGAGATGACCTCTTGGAGATAATCGCCGCTTGCCGCGAAGCCGGGTTTCAGCACATTCTGCTCAACACCAACGGCATTGAGCTTTCGCGCAACTTGGAGCTCATGAGGAAAATAAAAGAGGTAGGCAGCAGAGGGGGACACATTATCCTCTACATGAGCTTTGATGGAGTAACCCCGAAGACAAACCCAAAGAACTACTACGAGGTACCCGGGGTTATAAACAATGCGCGTATCGCTGGCATGAACATGGTGCTCGTCCCGACGGTGATTCGAGGTGTGAACGACCATGAGCTTGGTGATATTCTGCGTTTCGCCTTCGCTAATCTTGACGTGGTACGCGGGGTTAACTTCCAGCCGGTTTCGCTCGTTGGGAGAATGCCCCGGAAGGAGCGGGAGAAGCAGCGCATTACCATACCTGGGGTGATTAAGGCGATAGAGGAGCAGACCAACGGAGCCATAGCAAGGGAGGACTTCTTCCCTGTGCCGAGTACCTCTCGCCTGACCGACTTTATGGAGGCGATTTTCGCCAGACCCAAGTACAGGCTGTCTACGCACTTCGCATGCGGAATGGCGACCTACGCCTTCAGGAAAGGAAACAAGCTCGTGCCGCTCACGCGCTTCTTCGATGTCGAGGGTTTCCTAGAGTTCCTACGTGAGCTGAGCTTTGAGGTGGAGCGCTCACGCTTTAAGCTTGCGGGTAAGGGTATCTCCATAATTAAAGCTCTTACAAACATCTCCCGCTTTATCGACGAGGAGAAGAAGCCAGATTACTTGGACCTGAAACGTATGCTCTTCTCTTCGCTAACCCGCGGTTCTTACGCAGAACTCAAGGAACTGAACCGCAACTCCCTTTTCATAGGGATGATGCACTTCCAGGATACTTACAACTACGACATAGCGAGGGTTAAAAAGTGCTGCGTTCACTACACCCTGCCAGATATGCGCGTGGTGCCCTTCTGCTCCTTCAATGTTCTTCCAGAACTCTATCGTGACCGCGTACAGGAGAGGTTCAGCATTCCTGCAAGCGAATGGGAGGGAAAGACGGGTAGAAGGCTTCGAGAGGATAAATACGTGAGGAGGTTCACAGAGGAAGAGAGGAGAGAAATAGACACCTTCTACAGGCGGTGCATCACAAGGGTAAAGTTTTAGGTTTTAAAATCATGATAATGTGGTTGAAAAAATTCAGAGAAGTTTTACTCTGCTTTCATGTCACAGCCTTTACCAATCAACCCGTTAGCAGGAACTTCCACATGGTGAGGTGGACCAACAATTACGGGGCACGTGATAGAGGCATACCACCCTTTCGACGACGCTTCCAAGGAGAATTTTCTCCACCTCGAATGTTCGTGACTGCCAAGGATGATTAGGTCACAGCGAAGTCGCTTTGCAGCCTCGACAATTTTGATATAAGGCACACCCTCCTCAAGTAGCGCCTCGGCGTCTATACCGTCTAGGTCGTTTATTTTAGTTTATCGATGCCTACCTTTTTGAAGAACTTGACCAACTCTATCCTTACTAAGCACTGGTAAGTAACTACACTAGGCCTTTTCCGCTCCTTATACTACCCTCTTTGGGGGCATTCACTTACCTTCAATTCTCGGAGCCAAAAGGAAGCTGAGCCTTACGCCAGTTGCAAGGAAGTCCAACTTTAATGGCATGTCGTTACCGAAGTGTATATCTACTGTCGATGCAATATCCGCTACTTTGATCATGTCCTTAAGATACTCAATGGAGAACATGCTCCTGCAAGGCCCAGTAACATTAAAGCTTACTGCCTGTTCTTTGGACAATTTCACCTCTACGTTGCCCAATTCTCCCTCTGCCGAGATGTATAAATTCTCAGCGTCGCAACTCAGTATCACATTATCGCTGAATAAATCCGCGTCCTTAATGCCCTCACTCAGTATCTTGGGGTCTATCTCCATAACTGCGAGGAACTCGAGTTGAGGAAGATGAATATCCTCCTCGCGAACGTCGATGAGTGGGATGTCAAAGCGCCTCGTAGCAGTTTTGTGAATTGTGATTCTAAGGGCGCTTCCATCTTCGCTGGTTGAGAGTTCGACTATGTCGCCACTGCCGGCGCGCTTGAGTATGGTATCCAGCCTGTAGAGGTCCACACCCAGCTCATACGTCTTGTGAATATCGTATTCGTCGAACGCCGTACTGTCAAGACGTAGATCCACCAAGGCAACGTGTGCGGGGTCCATGGCACGTAGGCTGAGACCCTCTGGTGACATCACAATCTTCGCTTCATCTACAATTTTAGAGATCGCGTCTACTACGGACTTTAAGACCTTTGAGTCTGAAAGTACTGCTTTCATCCTTTATAACCTCCTTTATTTAGATATTTGCAAAAGAGCAGCTTCACTTTTACGGTGCTCACCACCAAAGCAGTAATGTACTCATTCGCGTAGGCTGCATAGGCAGGGAGCGGCAGACTTTTCCACGAGGACAAAGCCTCAAGTGATACCAATTCCGTCCCCCTCAGCCTATGACAATCTCTAAACCATAGAATTAGGTATACATACAAGTATTACAACATTCCCCGCCTTTTGAGTTTATTTATTATGCTACTATCACTACTACCTATCAAGTTTGGAGAATCTCTTAAGTCAATGCAAGCAAAAAGTTTAAGCATGCACAAGTTTCATGAATAAATGGTTTTTTTTCAAAGCTATATCTGCAAAACCGGGGTGATGGCCGTGAACATCCTCAAACTCATTGCGGTGACCATTTATGTTTTCACATTTTGTACTGCTGGGTTATTAGGTTATAATTCAATTAAAAAGGTATATTATTATTGGGATGTTGGTTATAAAAACCAAGCTCGCTCTAAACTAGCACTTCACGCAATAATATTGCTTATCTGTGGTGCTACCATTACTTTTCTGCTCTTAATCGCTTTGGACTCCAAAATATGGGTTATGACCATAAAGCCGGGATTTGGGGCGTATTCCTATTTAAACTATAATATATTAGTCTTAGTATTACTTTTGTTTTTGATTTTATTCTTGTTTTTGGTTGATTTATATATGAAAGGAGAATCTGAAATAAAAATGCGAATCCATACAGATACGATGGGCTTAATTCTAAATGTGCTCAATAAAAACGAGAAAATAGTTATTCAGGAGCTGATAAATGTTCAGGAAATGACTCAGGCAGAGTTGCAGAAAAGAACTGGTATTCCAAAGGCAACCCTGTCGCGAACGCTTAAAAATCTAGAAAACAAAGGGTTAATAATCAGGTTCAGGTCTGGTATGAGCAACAAGGTCAAGCTCAAGAACCCAGAAAATCTTTCAATAGGTGAATGAACCAACCCTGTAGATGCCAATATTTCTTAATAAAACCTCAATTTCAAAATAGTTTCCACTGCCCATTGGGGTAACTTTAACCGGGATATATACGGTTTCTCCAGGCTCAAGTTTTTTAATATTTATCTTTTCTGGTTCTATTTTGACATTTCGTATAATCTTAAGGCTCAGATTTCTCCCTGCTATCCTCATAGATTCCTCCAGATACGCTTTCTTATAAGGCGGAAGCTCTTTTACAGGCCTCAGCCTCAGGATAATGTTTGAAATTGTGCGGTTGCCTCTGTTCCCTATCAAAAAACCGCCGTTTTCCAGAGAGCCGTTGTGAAGTATATAAAAATACTTTTTCAGATACTCAGAATCAGGAGCAACACCGTGGCTTACTTTCATTGAATACTTGTAGCCGGCAGCAAGGCTTAAAAGTACAATTAAAATAATGATGTAATAGTCTGTTTTTTTCATAATGTGCATAACAATCTCCAAAAATAAAAAGATTGGGAGTCAGGGGATCCTGAGATGATGCTCATCCCCAAGGTTTATGTCAACCAGCAGGACTCTGCTATCGCTTTGAATTTTAAGTAGCTCCTGCGCCTCACCTGTGACGTCTACTGCTAGAACTTTGTCGTATCCGCTTGCCATGTAATACGTCCTTCCTTTAACCTCTTTTACGCCCTGAACGAATCTTTTGCTTATAGCGTAGCTTGCCATGAATCTGTCGAATTCTTCGGGGGTAAGAGGCTCTTTGAATGTTATCATGGCTTCTAAGGTGTCGCTTGGGTTTTTCTCTGCGTAGGTTTTGAGTGTCTGCTGTCTCTGAGCTATGTATCCACGAAGCTCAGCGCTGTTCTTTTTAGGCGGAATTATGAATTTTCCATTTTTCTCTTCGTGAATGATCTCATCATATCTGCCAATTGTCACCCTGTGAAAAGCATTTGAGCCGTCCTTGTGCTCTGTTCCCTTTTCTATGCGTATTGCATGTTTTCCAAGGGTGAAGGTATTGCCATCTACCAGTGTAAAACCTATACCACCACCCCACCCAGTATCACCAGAACAAGTGCAAAGGCAATAAAATTCTTTCTCACTCTTATCACATCCTAATAAACTGTAACGGTTATGTAATCCAATGTGACGCTGTGCCCTCTGTTGGTTGAATCAAACCACACGTAATTATTGGTAACATCAGTGGTGCCCGTGCTTTTGGGGTAAAGCGCAATGTAAGTTTCGTATAAAGTTCCTGAGCTTATCAGGTTGGGATCAAAGTAGTAGGTTATATACCCATACCCTGCATAATAGTTGCAACGCGAAGTGTCCAAGCCCAGAATGTTTCCATCCCAAGCGAACCCATCGGATGGGTAATACTGCGTGGCTGCACCAGTGCTCCACTTTAAAAACTCTGCAACTTCAAGTTCATTCGTTACAGCATAGCCCATCCAGTGGATATCCGGTACCACTGTAGCAGCCACAGCAATCGAAATTACCAATAGAAATCCAATTCCTCCAAATACAACACTCTTCTTCATTGACTCACCCCCTAGTCAATGTCTGGTGGTACTGGAACAGCTTATAAAAGTAAAGTGGAACAGGTGGTTTAACTGTAAAGGCGCTTGTATTTTTCAAGTGTTTTGCGTCTTTTTCCTATATGTTGCGAGAAAGCTTATCGTTTCCAACAGTATTAGAACATTTATGATTTTAATTTTGTTTAAGTTCTGGCTGGTGCTTAACTTCTTAAATTCTCTTAGAGAATAAAGTGAATCAAATCTTTTCGGAGAACTTCAACAGTTTTGGTTTGAACACTACCACAGGGCAAGGAGCGTACCTTATGAGTTCTTCAATCAGGGTTGTTGCAAGCGCCTTAGACAAACCTGCTCTACTGTCACTACTCATAAGTATGGCAAAAGCTCCGATCTCCCTTGCCTCACGTATTATCTCCTTTGAAAGGCTTCCGGTTCTCTGCTTAAGCTTTGTTCTTATCCCATGTTGCGCAAATTCCTTCATTAGCTCTTTCAGCTGAGTTTCGTTAATAATATTTGTCTTTATATCAGTTTTGACATGAAGTAATATAGTTTTAACATCTCCTGTCAGCTTATCCATCCATTCTATTATACTGGGTAGGACCTCTCTCAATATCTGTATATCGGTTATCACAATTATTACATTTTTATCGGTCATTTTCTTCTGAATTTATTTTTAAGGTTTTATAATTTACAACTGACGTTTATCGGGTGCTGAGGTATATGAAAATGGAAAGCGCGAGGGTTTCAAATACATCGGCTATTAATCTGTAGTGGTCTACCACACTGGAGGCCTCAACGCCAAATACGAACACCTTTATAATTGGTGCTGCGAAAAAGGTTCTGAAGAACAAAGCTAAAGCGAATAGCAAAAAACCAACAGTGAAAGTAGACTTTAGCTCGATATAACGTTTAAAAAAGATATAAACCAACACGCTGAGGATGGCGAGATTTATTATGCTGAACACCAGCCTTGCGGTAAGAATAAAGTCGTCCATAACCTTCAGGGAAGAAATTATTGAGATTTAATATATAAGCTTTATCCATAATCATCATATTTGTGGTGTCTGGAAATTATTTTGTCTCATGTAGTTACCTCCTTTTCCGCCCATGCCATAAAATTTTTCAGCATGAAGGGCTGGAGGCTTTCGTAGAATCTCTGGGCTGGCGTTTCCAGTTTTCTCCAGTTCAGGCTTCTATGTGGTCCAATGTGGTTGTACCAGTGGAGGCACTCCTCTAAGGAATCGAATTCCCCTCTGAATCTCTTATACGTGTGGGTCCACTTCTCGATTTTGCCGTTGCTCTGTGGGTGGTTATACTTGCAGAGCACGTGTTTTAATTCCCAGGGTTGTTTTCTTACTTTCTTATTTGGCTCCTCCACTGCCAGGTCCTCCTCTAAGAGTATTTTATGCATGAGGTTGTTATCAACCCTTATTCCTCTCTTCTCACACAAATATGCCGCTATTCCTGTTGCGGAGCACTTCAGCTTCTGCTTCGCCCACAACACCACATCTCTGAGGTTTTCGTGGTTGCTCGACAGCTTCCCCCCAGGACGACGAAGCACTGATACCTCGCCAGCTTCTCTGTAGTGCTTTGCAAGCTGCTGAACTCTACGCTGACTGACGCCAAACTGCTCAGCAACAAAACCGGTGCTTAAACCATAGCCCACCACTCACTCGCCTGACTATTTTCTCTACATCACCTTGCGATAGCTTCATTAAAGGCTTGTGACAAACAGCGCACAAGCGAAATCTTTTGCAGATAACACACATAATCATCATATTGGCCATGATTTAAAAACCTTTATGAATTTTCAGCGTGACAAGCAGCGGAGATGTAAGCGCAAAGTGTGTGTAAAGACCCCAAAATATACATTAATTAATGAAGCTTTTTATTATCTTTTAAGAGTACGTAACTACCTGACAAAAAGTATATGATTTAGCTCTTATTGGAAAGGCTGATCAGTAATAAAAATTATCTATTATTTTTTTCTCCCTGTACTTCTATAATTTTCCATATCTTCATAAATTCGTCCCAATTTTCTTCCATTTTGTCGGTAAGAAAGTATACAGATATTGATGTATTACTAGACTCTACGAGACCGTGTTCTTCGAGCAATTTCAAATGATATCCTATATTCTGATATGTTAGCTTTAATTCTCGAGCAAGCTGACTTGTTGTATATGGTCTCTTTTTTAGTTTTTTGACAATCTTTGCTCTAACCAAACCACCACGAGTTACGGCAAATATCCACCAAAGCAATTTTTTGTTCATATTTCTGTTCATATATATTTTTGTTTTATGAAATGCGATGATTTTTCTGAGTTTTATATTTTTACTTAAATTTTCACATTATTAAGATGAAATATAAAAAACAATCGTATTTGATTATATATGCCTATTACTTATCAAAAACATTTACAAATAAAAATTTAACTGTAATTTAAAAACAATGAAAAAACTGTGAAAAAATGTTTAAATATGTTATAACATAATCTAAAATTAGATTTAAATGTATTTTGGATAAAAAATATATATTGATTTGTTCTTTGAATTTAAACGATAATTTACTTTTAAAATTACGAAAGAGGTGGTTTTGTGGAAAATCCTATTGTGGTGGTTGCCGTAGATGTGAGAGGTTCTGATGATGCAATTAGACAAGCAGAGTATGTGGCTTCATGGATAGGGAATCTAAGGGCAGATGCATACATAATTTACATAACTGACAGTAAGTTGGTTAAGAGAGCTTCACTTGCAGATGATGAGTATTTTAGCGTTGCTGAAAGAAGGAAGTTTATAATAGAGGGGTGTATTGAGAAGGGCAAACAGATAGTTGAGAAATTAAAAATTATTTTCAAAAAATATGGAATACACAGTTTCGAACAAATTGAAATTGCCGATCCTGTAAGTGAAGTATCAAAAATCGCCAGAGAAACTAATGCAATGTGTGTGATTCCTTTTGGTATACCAACAACAAAATTGATTAAAAGATGCCCAAGCCCTATTGTATTGGTTCCTAAAGAAGATAAAAAGGGATTTACAGACATAATAAAGGAAAAGATTGCCATAAAATTGCCCATTTTACAATACATTGGTTAAATATTGGAGGAATCTCTTATGGATCTTATTATACATTCATCATTCTCAAATGTGGATGTAAATGTTCTTCTGGTATTTGCTTATGGTATTTTTGTTGGATGCCTTACAGGGATGCTTGGGGCAGGTGGTGGAACTCTTATTGTCCCTTTCTTGGCGCTTTATCTTAAACTTCCTATTAAAACCGCAATAGGCACAAGCCTGTTTCAGGTTACAGGTATTGCAGCTTCGGGTGCCTTTCAGCACTACAGATATGGTTCATCAGACCTCAAGCTGGCTCTGATCCTTATTATTTCTGGCTCTTCCATGGCTTTTATGGGAGCCAGATTTGCTCAACTGGTGCCTAATAATATATTAAAAGCCATATTTGGTGTATTTGTAATAATGATAGCATTAAAGTTTGTTAGGTCAAAGTCAGGGGAGCCCATCTCAGAAACCATAGCCAAAAATGAAACAAGTTCAGATAGATCCTCACACATTAAGCAAACTTTACACCACCTTGCAAAATTTCTTCCGGTGGGCATGATTACGCCAATACCACTACGCATTCACAGGAAGACTAAAATCGCTGAATATACTATTAATTTACTTATGGTATTCCTTCTTGGTGGTGCGGTTGGATTCTCTTCGGGCCTTCTTGGAGTAGGTGGTGGTTTTCTCCTTGTACCAGGACTTGTATTTCTTGGCATTCCTATGAAGGTGGCCGTAGGTACAGACCTAACACAGATTATTGCTTCTGCATCTGTGGGTACAGCCACATACTTTTTAGGAGGTTATGTGGACCCAATAATAGGTACTCTACTGATGGCAGGGGGTATCATAGGTACTGTGATAGGGACAAGGCTGAACAAGAGGACGCCTACATCCACACTTAAAAAGATATTCGGTGTCCTTATGGTATTCGTTGGTTTACTTATGGTGAGAAACGCTCTGATGGGAACGAGTGGACTCCATATGGGATGAAAAATGAGAATACTTGTACCGTCAGACGGCTCAGAACACTGTGAGCATGTAATAAGGCACGCAATTCAGTTTGCGAAACACTTAGACAACCCGGAGGTCAGAGTACTCTATGTAATTGACACAACGGAGCTAGAAGAGTTCAGCAGAATCGATGCCATTATTTTAGAAAAAAATGGATATTCACCTTCGAGGATCTTTGAGATTTTTGACCCTAAGAAGATTAGCAAAGTGCTAAATAAGAAAGCTGAAATTACACTAACTCACATTAAAAGAGAAATCGAGACCACCCCCCAGATACTTGGGAGTACAAAGGTAGAATTCGGTATTAGAAGAGGAGAACCATCAAAAGAAATTTTGAAAGAATGTAAATCCTACAATGCAGATCTTATAATAATGGGTTCTCTGAGAATTGGAAGCCGTCTTGCTATTGGGAGTACAGCAGACAAGGTTATAAGAGGAGCTAAAGTTCCTGTGATGGTTATTGGTCCCAAATCTAAGTTTTGTGATATTACAAAGATTCTTGTACCGGTGGATATGTCTGACATTTCAAAGGTATCTTTAAGATTAGCCGCGTACTTTGCAAGGAAGTTAGGCGTATCTCTGAAGTTATTCCATGTCGTGAATGAGTCTGTTGTGAGATACTTATCATCTCTAAGTGGGCTAAGTGGTGATGAAAAAGAGAGACTTATATCCGAATACTCAAGCGCTGCTAAAGAGTATCTCAAAAAGCTTTCCAACATGGATGAATTAAAAGATGTTAAAGTAGAAACTGTGGTTACTAAAGGAGACCCAACTAAGGAGATACTGAGAGAGTTGAATAAAGGGAAATGTCAGATGGTTGTTATGAGCACCCGGGGAATGGGGCATCTTGGCAGATTCCTTATAGGCAGCGTGACGGGTGGTGTGATAAGTCAAGCAAATAGGCCAGTTGTTGTTGTAAAGGCTTAGATTCTTCCGAAGGACCAATTAAAAGTGTTGGTACTGATACCTTCTTCCTATACTTTGCTCATAAAACCGAAAAAGATAAAAGAACTAAAATTGAGGTGCAGGCATGATAACAGTGCTTTACTATCTGGGCACCATAACCCTCAGCATGGCCTTTATTCTGCTTCTGCCACTTCTCGCGAGTGTTGAGCTAAATGAATACAGCATTGCTCCTGCCTTTATTCTGCCAATGGTGGCATGCGCTCTGCTTGGCATTATGCTAAGGAAGCTTGGTCCCAGAAAGGGACTGGACCTCCGCATGGCTTTTATCGTCTCTGCCTTGGGCTGGTTGCTCATCGCTTTAATAGGTGGCATGCCATACGTGATAGCCACAAAAGCAAGCTTTCTCGACGCATACTTTGAAGCCATGTCAGGCTTCACCACCACAGGTATAAGTGTGCTCACCCCAAGCCTGCTTCCCAGGAGCATAATATTCTGGCGCAGCCTGACCGAGTGGATCGGCGGTATGGGAATAGTTGTGCTTTTCCTTGTTGTATTCGCTCCTGCCAATGTCGCCGCAAAGCTGTATATTGCAGAGGCAAGGAGCGAGCGTTTAGAGCCCAGTATGGCGCGCACAGCACGCAAAATCTTCTACATCTACTCTTACCTCACGCTGGCGGCGATACTAGTACTCTACCTGAGCGGAGAAGGTGTATTCAGAGCTGTCAATCATGCACTTACCGCAGTATCTACGGGTGGCTTTTCACTTTCAGACTCCGGATACGCCGACGCTTCCTCCTTGGCAAAGCTTGTTACAATGCCCTTCATGATGGCTGGTGCGCTGAGCTTTGCCCTGCACCAGCGCGTTATTAGAGGTGAATTTAAGAAGTTTTTCTCAAATATTGAGGTTCAGGTTATGCTGGTAATTGTTGCTGTTTTTACAATCCTGCTCTACCTGCAGGGCATCCCGGCGATAGACGCAGCCTTCACCACCATCTCTGCACTAACTACAACAGGTTTTTCAAGCATAGACATAGCATCGCTAAGTGATACAGCAAAATACTGTCTTATCTTCCTAATACTCATAGGCGGCGGCTACGGCGCAACCGCCGGCGGAATAAAGCTTATAAGGTTTGTTATAATCCTAAAGGCAACTGGCTGGTATGTTCGTAGAATCATCTCTCCGCGTAGGAGGGTGATACCACTTAAGCTTCAGGATAAAGTCTTGAGTGAGGAAGAGGTTTTGAGTACCCTGCTCTTCGCATTGCTCTACATCTTCTTTATAGCCTCGGGCACCTTTATCTTCCTGCTGCTTGGGCACGATTTAATGAGCTCTCTCTTCATGATTTCCTCCGCGCAGAGCAACGACGGGCTTGTGGTCTTCACCCAGTACAGCAGCATCGAGAAAATAGTTATGGTCTTCCATATGTGGCTGGGAAGGCTGGAGATTCTCCCGGTGCTTACACTTTTTACCGCTTTCAGGAGAAAGTAGGTCAGATTAAAAAGGAGGGAGGCGTTTCACCTCCCACCCACCATGCCTCCCTGAATTCCCTCTTACTCGCTGGTGGCATTGGTGGTATTCATATATTCCATGTGCTCAATCTCAACCGTTCCAGACCTCACCGTCCTCCTGTCTTCCAGCCCTTGCGCGCTCTCCCATTTTCTCCCTGGATTCCTCCATTCGTTCCCTGGCCTTCTCCATCTTTTTCTCTGCCATCTCTCTTGCCTTCTCAAGCTCTTCCTTTGCTTTCTCCAGACCGTGTTCCTCTATTTCCTTCTCCGCCTCCTCAACATGTCGCCTGAAGTACCCGGGTGCTACGTGTTCGCGTATCCTCTTTGCAGCCTTTGCCGCATGCTTTGCCGCCACCGCTAATCCAAAAGCCTCGCCGTATTTGCTCTCATTGTAAGCAGACTCAGCCTGCTTCAGGTGCTCCTTTGCGTTCAGAAGCAGCCTGGCCGCAGCAAGCTCCCAGCCACTTGTTACGTTGCTGGTGTTGAAGTCCGCCTCCGCCACCGCTTCTCTCGCATCCTCCAGAGCCTCAGCAGCGCGCTCAGCAAAGTCAACACGTGTCTTGTTCACTTCCCTTACGCCGTGTTCCCTGAATCTCTTCTCGATCTTCGTTATGTTCATGTCGGGCGCGGGTATGATATGCAGCCTCTTTGCACGAAGCTTCTCAATGGCCTTTTCGACACCCTCAGGTACCTCATCATCCTTAACCAGAAGGATGGGCACGCCTCTGGCCTTTGCCTTCTCCAGCGCTTCTCTTATGCCAATTTCATCTGTGCCCTCAACCACAATCGCCTCTTCGGTCTCATTCCACATGTTCGCCGCAACGGCAGCGGTCTCATACCTGTCCTTACCTGCGATTCTCTTCACCTTGGCCTCTATTTTCACCTCCACATCAGGCACCGCAACTGGGCCACCTACCACGTATACCACAGTGGCACCACTCGCCTTTATCTTCTTAACCGCCTCTTCGCTTAGGGTACCCCATGGTGTGATCACAATGGTGGCATTTAGCTTCTGCACAAGAAGCTGCGCCACTGCAAGGTCAGCGGGATTGTCGGACACCAGAACCACAGGTTTTACCTCCTGAGCATACGTGGAAGCCACAAACATGGTGAGAACCAGTAGCGCTAGCAACACACCTCTCACACACATCACCTCCGTTTTTTCATTTTATTTATAATTTATTTACAGATTTGGACTTAAAATATCCTGAATCACTGTTCACAGTGGTATGAAAATAAAACACGATGTGCTGCTATTTTTTAGAATAAAAGGTAAAAATACTTTATAAAGGTTTACATGCACAAAAAATTTATCTGTGCCTGTAATCTCCCTCAGGCCGTAAGCCTGCCATGTCTCCTATTGTTACAAACATGTAACCCCTGGATTTAAAATGTCTGATAAGCTGCCGGAGATTTCTCAAGGCACCACTGCCGGTGTTAAATTTGCAGTCAAAGCGCACCCTCTCACCCCGCATGTCGACAAACTCCCAGGGGTGGACAAAAAGTACCGGGTCTTTAATACTGAAAAGCAGTGGAAGCACAAGCCTAAGCGGCAGCCTAAGAAGTGAGGAGGTAACAGATGCTGGCACCCTGACAATTTTCCCGACAATGACAATGCCCCGGGAAAAGGGAGGTTTGTATCTTGCAATAGATGAATCTGCAAGGTACCCCTCAGCCTCCAGTAACCTGAGAAATCTGGCCGGAAATTTGAGGTTTGGTGCTCTGAATGATACCAAGTTATCGTCAAAACGTCTGAGAATTTCTGTTGCCCTGCCAATCGCCTTTTCTGCCTGCAGCAAGCTGAGATGGTCATACCTTTCATGGGCATATCCATGACAGCCCAGCTCATGCCCCTGCTCCACAATCATCTCAATGCTCTCGGGGTAGCACTCCGCCACCACCCCTGTGGCAAAAAATGTGGCTCTTATTCTCTCCTCTTTGAAGAGTTCGAGCAATCGTGGTAAGCCCTCCTCAACGCCGCGCATGCTTTCCAGTAAGGGCGGGCAGTCCTGCTCAACATCAACGGTGATTGAAACTCTCTGCATGGATAACACCCGAATAGACCTCTTCAACTCTCCTGGCAATTTCATTCCAGTCATACTTATAGAGTTCTTTCATGGCGGCTGATGAGAAACGCTCCCTGAGCGCTGGATGTTCAATAAGCTCCTCGATATACCTCGCTAACTCGTATTTGTTGTTGGCGAGTAGCCCGGTTTTGTTGTGAGTAACTATATCTGACACTCCGCTGTGATTCCTAGCTACTACAGCGACGCCCTTCGAGAGTGCTTCCAGCACAGCAACACCGAAGGCCTCGTCCTTTGAGGGTGAAACAAATATGTCGCTATATTCCAGCAGACTAAGCACCATCTTCCTGGGAATTTTTCCTGTGAAATAGAAGTTGTGTGAGAGATTCAGTCTTCTCACTTTTTTCTCAATTTTTTTCCTGAGCAGACCATCTCCAACCACCAGAAAAATTATGTTTTTGTGCTTTTTCAGGAGGGAGGATGCGATGTCTACGATATCTTCAACCCTCTTTTTACGTGTCATCCTAGATACGGTGGTTATCACGATTTTTCCATCCTTACTAAAGGGGAGCAGAGCAGAACATGTGGATTCGACCTCTATTCCGTTGGGAATAACGTAAATCTTCCTTCTGGACATAATTCTGCACTCTTCAGCCACCGCAGAGCTAACAGCAATAACAGCATCGGCATTTCTCAATAAAACCTTTCCCGCAAGAAGAAGGAGAGGTCTGAGGGGTGTGCGCCCGATAAGAGAGTGGTTTGTCACCACAGCGGGTATCCGAAGCCTTTTGCAAGCCAGAAGTGATAGAAGGCTTAAGGGTGAATCCAGTCCGTGAGCATGTACAACATCGTATGAGCCTTCCTTTAGTATTCTGTAAAATTCGATATAGGCCTGAGGTCTCAGAAATCGCCTTTCCGATGGTCTTCCGACCCTCCTCACCCTGACTCCCTCTCTGGACATATTCTCAGTGTCACCGGAATACCTCCGGGTGATTATGTGAACCTCATGCCCCCGCTTGCTGAGAGCCCTTGCCAGAGCGTCAATGGAATATTCAATCCCGCCAATCTTGGGATAATACCAGTCACTCACCATTGCGACCCTGTACTTCTCCATATCCTCAAACCTCCAAAGTAGAGGAGACATGCCACACCAATGGCACCGCTCATCACATAGGATATGAACCTCTCCACAGCCACCACACCAATGGCGATGCCTACTGGAATGTTAAATAAGGTCAGAGCAGAAACTAGACCACCGTCCACAACACCAAGCCCACCCGGGGTTAATGGCACCGAGCCCAGCAGAAGGTAAAGAATCGACAGCAGAACTATGATGTTCACCCTAAGATGAAGCCCAAAAGCGAGGGTTACGAGTTTTAGCCTGAGAATGTCCTGCACCCAGACTAGGCTTGAAAGAGTAAGCGTGGGGAGAAATGCCTGATTTAGCTGCTTTGAATAATCCATTAAAGTTTTTACAACCGCAGAAAGTTTCACCTTTATGATTAGATAGCTACAGAACGCAAAAAACAGTACAACAGTTACATAAACCACAATTTTAAGTATACCCCCCTGAAACAGCGAAAGCTGTGACAGCACATACAAAAACAGCGCTACCACAGGCACAGCCTCTACGGCCCTTTCATAAGCAATGGATATGAATGCATGTGAAAATCTAACGTCAAACTGTTCCTTTAACCAGAAAATTCTCAGAGGTTCACCGCCCATTCTGTTGGCAGGGGTAAAGTTGTTTATTGAAATCGCACCAAAAAGAATTGGTACTAATGCCCTAGCTCTAATTCTGTATCCGAGCGCTGTGAGCACACTCCCCCACCTTATGGCAAAGAGGAACACGCTGAAGATGTACAGAATAAACGCCAAGAATACGTATCTCAATTTAACTTTCTGGACATATTTTATCGTATCCTGGGACAGTAAAATTACTTCTTTCCAGTAGGTGGAGATAAGCATGACCGCAGCGATAAAAATCAAAAGCCTGAGAACTTTCATCTGTTTCAAATACATAAAAAAGTTGCATACCCAATCCAGTTCTTTGACTTTACAGTGGTTTAATGGAAGCATTCAATCACCCTTTCTCTTAACAGCCACCATTTTACCGGAGAGGGTCTTCCAGAGCCTTACAAACTTATCTACTTCCTCAAATTCAACCTTGATATCAAGTTTACCACCATTAAAATCCACTTTAACCCTCTTTACTGTGCACTTATAGAATTTTTCTTCATTTCCAGAAGGTTTTATTATGGAAGTTGCGGCCTTTATAAATCCCAATTCTTCCAGAAGCTTAATTTTCCTGTAGACCGTTGCAAGTGGAATTTTTAACTCCTGACTCAGCTGAATCGCTGATAACTCCTTATTCCATGTGGCTGAAAGGATTTTCCTGCAGTATAAGTCTGCAAGAACAGAAAGAATTGCATCATTATCCATAATCAACCCTTTTTAATGGCTATGATTAAGGTAATCAGGCCCAGGATTTCAGTGATTTCTGATGAAAGCCTGGCAAATTCGTACTCTTTAAAAGCCTCCTCAACTAAGGTGCTCATTATACCAATCATACCAAAGCCCAATGCTACGAGGAGCATTGGTGGGTACCCTGTCCTTTTATAGGCGGTATAAGCCATAAATACTATTAAGCTACCCACCACCAGACGCACGAGTTTTGAGAAGAGCAGATAATCCATGTTGTAACAGATTATCATCCTTATTTAAAAGGGTGCGCCATAATTCTCATGTATGAGAATGATAAAAAGGTTAAATTTATGGAAAACTTTTTATAAATATGTAAATAAAATTTAATGGGGGTGATACTTTGAACAGGGCAATTTTGATTTTTGTGGTGTTGGGTGCTATTCTTGCTGCTGGATGTACGCAGCAGGCAAAAGCTCCTGCACAGCAAACCAAGCCCGAGGAGATAACAGTGGCAACAAAGCATGGCAAGCTAACCCTTGAACAGATTGCCGAGATTCAGCCTGGCCTGGGTACAGTGATGATAGAGTACGGCACAAGGTTCTACAGGATGTATGAGGCGGCAAAAGCAGGCAACTGGGATCTTGCCAAGTACCAGCTGAAAGAGGCCAAGGAAATTCAGGAAGTAGGGGAGATAACCAGGCCTGGTAAGGCCGAGATGCTCAAGTCCTTCGAAAAGAGCTATCTCGACCCACTGGAGAAAGCCATAGAGGCAAAAGATTGGGACGCCTTCGAGAAGGCTTACAACAAGGCGGTTGAAGGTTGCAACAATTGCCATGCTGCAACTGGACACCCCTACATAAAATACCCGGATGCCATGCCTGAAGTGTTCGCCAAAACAAAGCACGGCACATTCACCCTTGAGGACATTGCCGAGATCCAGCCTGGCCTGGGCACGGTGATGATAGAGTATGGCAAGAGGTATTACATAATGTACTATGCAGCAAAGGCTGGCAATTGGGACCTTGCCAAGTATGAACTTAAAGAAGCGAGGGAGATTCAGGAAGTAGGAGAGACGACAAGGCCAAGCAAGGCGGCCATGCTAAAGGCCTTTGAGGAGAAATACCTTGACCCGCTGGAGAAAGCCATAGAGGCAAAAGACTGGAACGCCTTCGAGAAAGCCTACAATGACGGAATAGAGGGCTGCAACAACTGCCACGCTGCAACTAGGCACCCCTACATAAAATACGTACTGCCAACCACCCCACCAGATATGCCAGAAACAGCTACTTCAGAGTAGGATGTGTGGCAGAGAGCAAAATTGACTCTCTGCCTTATATATTTTTTCAGCACAGTGGCACAATCCTTATTTCTATCAAATATTCTCACAGATAAGAACCGTCGTAATCCTTAATATGCAATCAAAAATAAAACAGAATTTATCATGGCTAGGTTGAGATTTAAAATTAAAGAGGTAATAGAAATACTTGAATATTCACAGTCACCTTCAAAGAGGATCGAATTATTGAATAAGTATGGGCTTAAGGCTGATATGCTCCACTCAATTAGAGATGCGCTTATTAGAGGCAGATGGAGAGTATTAGGGTAAATTTAAAAGAAAAAACTTATGGTTCTCATATCAAAAATTTAGCAAAAAAGAAATGGAATACAATTAACAATAAGATAAAAATGACTACTAATGCTTTTCTCTCGCGATTATGCTGCCGTTTTCCATGGTGAAGGTGACATCTGTTCTTTTTGCGAGCTCTGGGTTGTGGGTTACCATAACGAAGGTTTTGCCGAAGTCGCGGTTTATCTTCAGGAAGAGGTCCATGATCTCTTCTTCATTTTCTCTATCCAGGTCTCCGGTTGGTTCGTCGGCGAGGATTATATCGGGGTCGTTCATAAGCGCCCTTGTTATGGCGACCCGCCTCTGCTCGCCGCCGCTAAGCTGGGAGGGTGTGCTGTACATTCTGTGCTTGAGCCCCACGAGCTCCAGAAGCTCCTTAGCGCGCTTCTCCACGTCTCCGTTGGAGCTTCTCCCGAAGGCCACCGGGAGCATTACGTTCTCGAGGGCGTTGAGCGTTGGTATCAGGCTCGAGAACTGGAACATGAACCCTATCTTTCTGTTCCTGAGCTCGGACAGCTCCTCGTCGCTCAGCTCCCAGATGTCCACGCCGTCTATGTAAACCTTGCCGTGGGTCGGCCTCGTGAGCCCGCCAATGAGCGAGAGCAGCGTCGTCTTGCCGCTGCCAGAGTGCCCCACTATGCTCACAAACCTCCCACGCTCTATCTCCAGGCCCACCCCCTTTACCGCCTCAATAACTTGGTCTCCTATTCTGTAGCTCTTGCACAGGTGCTCCGTCTTTATAATCATCTATTCACCCGTCCTTATCGCATTGTACGGATCAAGCCTCGCAGAGGTGTAGGCTGGGTAAAGAGCGCCTATTATGCCCATGGCGAGGGCGGAAATGAAGGTGAATATTGAAATCGCCGCCACATGGCTTACAGAGGGCCATATATAGGGCACTTTAAATGCCAAGAGCGAGCTTGCCAATACCTCTTTATAGGCGTAAAAGAGCGTGCCTCCAGCGGCTATCCCAAGGATACCTCCAAGGGCTGTGAGGAATGCCGCCTCAGCCAGAATCAGCCTAAACACATGTCTGCGGTTCGCACCCACGGCTCTAATAATACCCAGCTCTTTCCTGCGCTAACTTACCACGGTAGTAAACATAGCCCCCACCATAAGTGCATTAGCAACCCAGAGCACAGCTATTAGAATTGTGAAGCTTCCAAAAAGCACAGCCATCTGCGTACCCACCGTGTTAAGCACCCTTGGCATTGGCACAGCAATAATACCTGGTACACGCCCCTCTATCAAGCACATCAGGACGTATCCTCTCCTCTGCTTTAACCAGAACTACAGATATCTGTCCGGGCTCCACATCAAGAGTTCTGTTTTGTGTGCTGCTCTCTTCTGCCATGCTGTAGAGGGTATCTATTGGCACGAAAATGGAGTGGTCGAAGTATTTTATGCCGGTCTCTCTGAGCCTTCCCCACACAGTGAGCTCACGCCCATAAATATTGATCTTTGTCCCTGGCGAAGCAGCAATGGCATAGCCGACGAGCGCGTGGTCTTTGCTCAACTTTCCTCCTTTAGATTTCTCAAGCCACTTCATTACAGTGAAGTCGGTGTTTGGATCGAAGCCTATCAGAAAGCCCTTCTGTGATCCTATATCAGGGGATTCTACAGCGCCCGCAAACACCTGCACAGAGGTCTGCGCCACTCCGGGCACAGCTTTAACTTCATTTTCAATCCTCCGGGACATGTAAAACCTGCTGGGTTCGCCTGCAAGCAGAGAGGATTTCGCCTGGGCTTCGTATCCCACAGGCACCACCATCACATCAGCGCCAAGCATGCTGATGCTGAGTTCTGCGCCCTTGCGCACACTTTCCATCATTAATACACCGAAGAATAAAGCACCAGAAGCTATAGCTACAGCCAAGACCAGGGCAATTGTTCTATACCACTTTCTCCTTATGTTGCGGCTCGCTATGTAAAGTAGACCCATCCTTGCCATTGCACTTCCCTTATTAGAATCTCTTAAAAAAATTTCTCTGATTATCATGGTTGAGAGCAGGCAACCTCCCGCTTAAATGGTTTTTTTCAACTATTTGGCTTAGTTTAACCATTTTACCTTGGTACCTTGTATTAATTCTCAATTTATTAATATTTTAATAATAATTTTATTTTTCAAGCTATTTGAAGATTCTATGTAGCATATAGTGATATTTATCTTTCCGTTGCTTGCAAGACCCCATGCGTAAGCGTGGGGATACGCAAGGGGAGGCGGGTGGGTGGTTTTCACTTTTCGGGTGCTCCTGGCAAAACCATTTAACCGATGCACTCTAGGTATTGTATGATGTGCTCCGTAGAGGAGCGGGGGCCGCCGTGACCCGGCCCGAAGCGCGGATGAAGTGGCCGAAGAGGTCACCGAACGCGCAACCTCCCCCGGGAGCTTCCCGTGGCGGTGCCGATTCCGGGAAACCACTTGCGTAAGCGAGGGGAGGAGGTCACTCCATCAACAGCTAGTATCCTGAAATTCCAGCTACTTACCTGCTGCCTAACTTGCTTTTATAAGCTAGAATGTTTAAAACACAAAAAAAGATGGGTTGGATTCATTCAGATCCCATACTAGGAAAACAGAGTTTCGAGAGATTTTGTAACCTGTCGGAGTGGGACTATTGTTAAGTTGACAATAACAATAGGGGGTGTCAAAATAAGGGGATAAGCAGTGGCACAGTGGTGCCGGAAGAGTGTCAGTCTGCCATGCTTATTTGGACAGGTCCATAACAATAAACCAATAGGCTTATATATATCATCAACACACTAAATAAAAGGCTTTTGTTGTGGCTCAGGTGCTCCCGACCTGGGTATACGATTTGTAGGAACACATCCTCTCAAACTCGCAGACTCTGCACTTTGATGGATTTTTGGTTGGAACAGCTTCTCTCCTCATTAACCAGTAATCCCCTGCCCACCGAATATCCTCCAAGGCATCCTCTCTGCAGTATTTCAGCGTGTGAATCTTTAGTCGAATGCCCAGGCGCTCTTTGAACGCTTTTTCCAGCTCGGGGGCTCTATCTACTTTAAGCGCAGAGATAACACCTCTAAAGATCAGCATTTTAGCCCCTTCACTAATCCCTTTGCTCCTATCTATTCTGACTATGGAAAGGCGCAAGTTTTCGCAGTCGAATCCCATGCTGTCCAAGGCCAAGCCGTACGCTTTAGCCTGAACTACTTGGTCCCTCCACAGCCTGCCTACACTGCCCACCGAGGTTTTTAACTCTATGATATGAGAGGGCTTTGAGCACTGGAATAATATGGCGTCTGGCTCACCAACAACTGCTAAATCATCTATTTGAGAGTGAACAAGAAATCGGCACACGTAATAAGGTTTCTGCTCTATCGAGCTTATCATATCCTCTAACGTTGTCCTTTCCATAGCCAGTACCTCTTCATGGAGCCTAGCTCCTTCCTCCTTTGCAAGTTTGGGAACTTCGCCGAATCTATACTTCAGGTCTACCTTAGCTTCACAGTAGAACTGCTCGGCAATTGAGGAAATAGGCACCCGAGGAATGTTAAACCTCAGTTTAGCTTTGCTCACCGGTGCCCCCTCTCTCAGGCTTGCCTTCCAACTCCGTCCCATATACTCACCCCGAATCTGGTGCCTATTGCAGCGACATGTCAAGGGGCTCTTTAAATGAGCTCCCGCAGCGCTGGCAGCGGTAGTCGCCGTACTTAACTCTTCGGCTCCATCGAACAGAGCTGCACACAGGGCATCGGTATCTCCAATGATCACCGCAGACAAATACCGCATTCATCTGATGCTGGCAGATGTTACGTCCCCCAGAAATCACTTCCATTTTGTCCCCCATAAAGCTCTCCTATCCATGAGGTGGCATATAATGATTGTGCGAGGGCGCAGGAAAAGTAGAGCCCAACTTTCGAGAGATGCAAGATACCTCTGGCAGCACGCGGAGGAGTTATCGTCAGAGAGAGCGGTTCTGGATAAGAAATCTTTATGTAGCTTACGGGAGAATCATCTTGCTGAGGAGGTTGACGGCACGATCAGCTCAACCTTCAGTTCAACCAGGAGCAGGTGCTTGCATGCGGGGCGCCGGTGCCATTCCATAAGGACTTCTGCTCTGAGGATTGTGAGAGCAGGTTCTTCTCGGAGCAGAATGAGTAGGTTCTCTTTGGGAAGTTTGGTAATTGGCAAAAAGGAGACGGAAGTGCCTGCGGTGTGGGACAAGATTTAACTGGGAGAGTAATCTTCCGGCTGTTGGTAGTCTCCTCTATTCCAGCAATATTTGACTTCATTAGCGACTGGCTGCTGCTGTGGTTGTTTGCTTGCACAAGACATAATAAAAGATATATAAAAGAATCTTTCAAAAATAAAAGATGCCAGTCTATAATGGGCAGTCTTTAATGGATTGAATTTAGGATGGGGTGATAAAATGGACTATTTGGTCTTCGTTCTCGGCCTGATTTTAATTGCCTTACTAATTCTATTCTGGAAGTATGCTGAGCTTAGAGGAAGGATAGAGCAGAGAGCAAGACAGATATTTGAAGAGTGGAAAGAAAGAGAGCTTGAAAGTGCATCGACAGAGAAAGCTAAAATTCTTTTTGAGGAATGGAAGCAAAAATATGAAAAGGAGATCAGAAGAGATGCAATAGAGAAGAGTAAAGCTACTATCACTGGTAAGATAACAGAACATCTCACTCCATACTTGCCGGGATTCAACTACAATCCAAAGGATGCACGCTTTATCGGATCACCAATCGATCTGATAGTCTTCGATGGATTGGATGAAGGAGAATTAAGAAAAATTGTTTTTGTTGAAGTTAAAACAGGAAAATCAAAACTAAGTAAAAGAGAAAGGATTATCAGAGACACAATTAATAAAAATAGAGTAGAATGGGAGGTTTTGAGGTTTGAAAGAACAGGAGCAGAGATAGATGTTGCCAAGGAGTTGGATGAACTTGGAGATATTGAGGAGTATCTTCAGGAACTAAAGTAATATGGTGGTTGAAATGAAAGCAATATTCTGGATTCTGTTTATCTTTCAATTTTCCTTCTGGCTTATTTTGAGTTTAACGGAAATTGGAAGAAAAATAACACTTGTTTGGGCATTACTGGTTACGATGGGATGGGGTCTAAATGTATATTTCAATTATTTTCCGCTTATTCAGACAGGAAATATCTCTCTGGGTGTTTCTGCCATCAAAATGACTGTTTTAAGTGGCTTGGATTTACTTTTAAGGCTTGTAGTTCCACCATGGGTGGGTTTGATTGCTGGTACAGTGCTTTCTGGCTCGACAAGGTAAAAAACTTAAATACAGAACAGCAAAAATAGCCAGAGCAGGTGCTCTTCTAAATTTAAGAGATGCTGATTCTTTTTTAAGCGTCTCTCGTCTTTTAACAGGTATATGATTGGGACAACAGAGCTGGTACTGATTGCCCTTTTGATTCTCATTCTTTTCGGAGAAGAAACCCTCAGCAGGGTGGCAAAAGAGGCAGGGAAGCTAAAAAAGGAAATGGACGAGGTAGACAGAGTCAAAGAAGAAGTTGAGAAGGAGAAAACAGAACTGCTAAAAGGGCTGTCGTTAAGAGGGAGACCTTGATTCTTTTATAAGCTCTTTTGATTTGTGCACAGGGTGATGAGAGCACTGGAGGAGTACGCGAGCAGCTGGGGGATTCACTTCAGCCCTGCAAGGTTCAGAAAAGGAGATGTTGCAGAACTCCTGCTCCATCTTGTTACGACTACCCGCACCGGGATAAGGGTGCTGTTGAGGCGGGAACTGGTGGAGTCACCGCGCTGGATGTGCAGGGCAGAGGTGAGAGTTCCGTTCTTCAGCGACGCAGCTGGCTACATCGACGTACTTGCGGAAGTCCTCCGGGAACAGGGGTACCGGGTGGTTTCAACTGAGGAGAACATGAAAAGGGGATACATATCTCTCGTGATGGACCTGAACAGGAATATCGATGGTTGCTTTCTGGACGACTCCTTCTACTTTTCGGATGATGAGCTGCAGCAGGGACAGCAATTAGGAAAGATCATACAAGCGTTTGAGTGCGCAGTGCTGCTATCGCTCAACCAGAAGGGACTTGGAGAGTTCAGCAACGCACCAGAGAGGATTGACGTTCTCTACGGCTAAAGCCGGGAGATTCGGGCTCTCTCCCGTGTGTGAGGAGACAGCCACTGGCTGCGTCACCAGCCAGTTATCCCTATCCCTCTGCAGTGAGGGACTCGGGAGTATCGCACCTGCCAGGTTCAGGCAGGCGTTCACGTCCGCGTTGATGGCGATATTGTGGGTTTTGCACACGAACAATCCGCGGTGCTTGCGGTAGCAGCCTGTGGTCCCCCTGTTGCCGCCGCAGAGCGAGCACCGCTCCGAACTCGCCCTCCGGGCAACGACTCTGATTCCGTACTCTTCTGCCGTGAGTCTCAGGCGCTGCATCAGGTAGCGATAGCACCAGAAGTTGTGGAGCAGTGTATTGCCTTTCTTGTGCCAGTGCACGCCGTCGTGAGTGTGAAGCGGGTCATCGACGTAAATCGTCGAAACGTCTGCCAGCCAGCAGAACTTCACGAAGGCACGGACTATGCTGTTGATGCCCTGTTTCAGCCTGTGTTGGCGCCTGCGGTATAACCTCCTGAGGCGCATGGACGAGTGTCTGCCGTTTGCCTGAGCAAGCTTGCTCTGGTGCTCGGCGATGCACCTGCCCCAGTAGAGCCAGTCGCTCAGCAGGTGGCGCGCTCGGAATATGAGCGGTTTCGGTACGCCCTCTATCAGCGCGACGAGCAGGTTTCTAATGTTTACGTCCACGAAGGCGCTCCTGTTACCTCTTGGCTGATGTGGAGGCGAGACCTCCACGTTCTGATAGCAGCGCCAGCGCCTGTCCACGCGGTCGTAGACTATTTCAAGTCTGCCCTGCTCGCCGCACCACCCCAGCCTTCCCTTCCAGCGCACCCGCAGTTTCCGGATGCCGTACCTGCGCCGGAGTTCCCTGCCCAGAGGTATCTCGACATGTCTGCTCGTTATCCTGTAGCCGTCCTTCCGGATGATTATCCTGAGTTCGCGTTCGCCGGTTGATCGATCCTTCCAGTAACCAGGTGGGGACACTCTGCGGATATGAGGTGGTAGCCCTCTCTGTGTCTTTTTTCTCTTAAGCGCTAAGAAGCTGCGCCACGCTTCGCTGTTTTTCCTTATCACCTGCCCCGCTATGTATGCTCCCAAAACCGGAGAGAAGGCGTCATAGATGTCTTTGTAGTTCCAGTCGATCTCACCTTCGAAGAAGCTCTGCCGCCTGCGGTAGTTCACAGCGTTGTAGAGGGCGGAGCAGGCGTCTGCAAGCTCGAAGAGTATCTGGTGCTGTTCTCTGGTGGGTGCGAGCATGAACTGGTTGGTGCGGCGCATCGACGACGTAGAGAAGCAGGAAATATATAAAGGAATCAGATTCTTTTTTAAATCGTTGTAGCTTGTGGATGTGGATGCCAGTAAGAGAACTGTGCATTGAACCTACACAGTCCTGCCCACTCAGGTGCATGCACTGCTCCGCTGACTCCAGAAGCGGACTGCGTCCTCAGGTGCGCCTCGCTCTGTGGAAGAGGGTGATCAGCGACTTTGCTGAAACAGGGGGGCAAGGTGCTGGAGATCTCTGGTGGAGAACCGCTGGCATACCGCAGGCTGTACAGTCTCGTGAGCTTCGCCAGTGACCTCGACTTAGAGGTCAGGCTGTACACTTCTGGCTACGTTCTGAATGAGAAGAGGATACGAAGGTTGCTCAGATGTGGTGTGGACAAATTTGTGCTCAGCGTTCATGGACATAATGGGAGCACCCATGACAGCATTACAGGGGTCCGAGGAAGCTTCAGGAAATGTCTCGAGAATCTCGCCACCCTCAAAGAACAGGGCGTTTGGGTTGGGGTACACTTCGTTCCAATGAAGCCGAACTACAAGCACCTGAGGGGTACGATAGAGTTGGTATCTAAGATGGGGGTAGATGAGTTTGCACTGCTGAGATTTGTTCCCCAGGGGAGAGGTCTGAGAAATCGCGATATCTTAGAACTCCACCCTTCAGAAACCTGGGTTACCCTCTGGATGGCTCATAATATCGCCTCCGAAGTGGACAGCTTGAAAGTGAGGTTCGGAAGTCATTTCAACATCAGGCATGCTCTCGGGCTGAGAAATCACGTTTCACCTTGTGGTGCAGGAAAGAAAAAAGCTATTGTGACAGCATCTGGTTTCGTCCTTCCATGTCCAGCCTTCAAGAACTGCATGGGTTGTATTGCTGGAAACGTTCTGCACAGACCTTTTGCCGAAATACTAGAGTGTCTCAATACATCAATTTCTGCTTCAGTACCATTTGCCTGCAAACTATGTCTCTTTTCAGATACCTGCGCTGGAGGTTGTCCAGCACAGCGTATCATAATACATGGAAGTACTTCTGGTGGACCAGACCCGGCATGCCCACAGCAGACACCTGAACGGATTTAGATTGGAGTTATTCAATTTTGAATAATATTATTCATAAGTAAAACTCAACGTTTTTACAGAGGTTGATGATAATGGATAGGACCCTGTCATATTTTCTGTCTAAATTCAAAAGAACCAATTAGTTTCAAAATAAAACGTCCCTTCCGCTTATGGACAGTTACTACGTTCCCGTCTTCGTCTCTGATGTCAATCTGCCCTTTCTGGACAACCACAACAATCTTATGCCCATCAATTTCATATTCTCTTTCGTCAACAATCACCATATCTAACCCTCCTACTTTTTTCAGTCTTGTGAATATCTACTAACTAATGTATTTCCAAAATTTATTTTAATCTATATCTATGCAGTTCGTTTTCGGTGCACATCACATAGTCTTGCTGGAATGAAGTCCAGCAGTTATACCTAGGGATAAACCTCCTTTAGTGAACAGGATATAATAGAAAATGGGTGCTGATTCGCCATGGAAAGAGTAGGTTCTCCTTTTGTATCTGTAGCGTGTATCAGAACGCTGAAAAGTTAAACAAGGCTTTTATAGGAGTGCAGCAAAGTGTGCAACTATGAGGGGAATTGCTTGGCTTGCCGTTGCTGCAACCCTCCTGCTTGCCGCATGCCTCTCAGCGGAGCCGCAACCTGCCAATGTGCCTGCTGGGCCTGAGGTTACTGCGCCACCTTATGAAACGCCTACCTCAATAGTGATACCTTCCGAGGAAGAATCATCGCTGGAACCGCTGTCAGAAGAGAGTATCTGCACTCCAGCAAGGGTCATCAAAGTAATAGATGGCGACACTCTGGATGTGGTTTTTGAGGATGGCACTTCAGAGAGGGTGCGTCTCGTTGGTGTGGACACGCCAGAGACCAAGGCTCCTGAAGAACCTGAGGAGTACGGCGTGCCAAACACGCCAGAGGGGAGAGAGTGCCTGCGCAGGTGGGGTTATGAAGCTTACCGATACGTGCTGAACCTTCAGGGCATGGACGTCTGCCTAGTTGCAACAGGAAGGGGTTACTATGGAAGGTTGCTGGCCTACGTTTACACTTCCCCAGATGATACCACCCCCCTTGGCTATGAGTTGGTGGAAAATGGGCTGGCCCGGGTCTACACGGAAACTGACTTCGACCTCGAGGAGGAGTACCTCCGAGCGGAGCGGTTCGCTAGGAACAAAGAACTAGGGCTGTGGAGTTGTGCTTCCTTGCAGGTCCAAGAAAGTGAAACTACGGTGCAGGAGGAGTGCGACCCATCGTATCCAGATGTGTGCATACCACCTCCGCCTCCAGATTTGGACTGTAAAGATGTACCTTACAGGAACTTCAGGGTTCTTCCTCCGGATCCCCACCGGTTCGACGGAGATCACGACGGTGTGGGTTGCGAGGCATGATGGTTATCGTTTATTTATCTTAGAAATTCTTCCTACACTGCCAGACGTAAAATGGGGAGGGGGACCCCCGGAGTAATCTGTCGAGAAAAGAGTCCTTCAAACGCCTCCGGGGGTACTATTTTTAGCAAATCGTAACATCTCAAAATTTCAGATGGCGACTGATACTCCTATTGTCTTTCAGCGAGAATAAGCGCGTTGCATAATTTGTCGAGCATTTCCTCATAGGTAAGTGGTTTTTGACTGTAGTACCTCCTCGATATGATTATTTTTCTTTTAGTTTTTCTTCGTTCGTCCCATATTAGTTCTTGCAATTTATCTGGTTCTATAATGTAATCTACTGAAAACTTAACCTCAACGAACCGTCTCTGCTCAAGAATGTAAATATCGAAGGTCCCTCCTATACCTAGTGGGCGAAAGCCTCTTTTCTCTAAATCACGAAGTAGTCGGTCAATCAATTCCTTCTCTTTTAAGACTGGTTCGCGTTTAACGGTCACACTCATAGAGCATACTTCTGAGCGATTGCAGAAAAATTTTCACTAATGCCACTTAGGGCTTCAATAAAGATTTATAACTCCACCCACTCGTAGCGTCTGTCCCCAACCTCCTTAATGCACCCACACTTCACTAGGTTATTGAACGCGATCTCCAAAACCTCTCGCGGCCATGCGGAATACCCTATGACCTCCTCAAGTGCCTCCTCCATGGAGAAGGATTTTCTTTTCCTCAGGGTCGTCCAGAATATTGCGTCCATGAACTTGACCTCAACCGCTGTGCTTCTGACAACCACAACTTCGCCCTCTGGTTTCGTGTCTAAAATCACACACCAACATTGGTCCTGACCTGATGGTTGCGCATAGAATTCAAGTCCCCTGACAACAGCTTCGCCATCAAGACCCATCGAAATCAGCTCACCTTTGATTGCCTGTCTCAGGTGTCTCATGGATCCATCGTGGAATGATTTATAGTCGTGGGTGAAAGGGTAGTTGTGTGCACCGACAATCACCTTTTTTGCCCTTTTCCCAAAGTGTGTATTGTAATGAGGTGTGGGTCTTGGAATACCAAGCTTCATCAGACATACCCCCAACACTTCAGTCTTTTAAGATAGATGAGGTTTTGAGCCTCCAGTGATAAAAGGCTTTCGTAGGGGATCAGAGTATCCCCTCAGATGGAAGACATCGAGCAGGAGGTTGAGGTATCATCAAAGAGAGGCTCATCCTTTCTGTAGCCTCTTTAGCACTGTGAAGGTGCAGATTATTTCCTCCATACTGGATTATAGGTACTGGCGTGGTCAGTGTGTTCCCGCAGTGTACATTCTAACATTAAAACACACTTATTCGATTTAAACCCAACCGAAAAACAACGGTAAGCTTACTTTTCGGAGTAGATACCCACCAACCTCCAAAAGTGTCCTCTATCACCCTATTCTATATCCTCAAGAGTATCCACTAGTCAGCAAAGGTGCGGCGGTGTTCGCTCTTGTCCTCTACCTTGCGTACATAAGGTACCTTGAGGGCTCCTTCATACGTGAAAAGTTCCCCTTCCTGCACGCGCTCTTCGTCGCAGTGATCCTGTACCTCGCGATACTGCTGCCTCAAGTCTTGGGGGTCTGATCCTACAAGAAGAGGAGCTTCTCTTTTTTCTTGCAAGCAGTCAGGCAAACCTGTCAGTATGATAGGTTACTATAGGTCTTCTTTTCACAGGAGTCCATGGCCAACGGGGTTGGAGTTCGCTGAACGGAGGAGTGCTCAGTCTTTTCTCTATATACTCCAGGTCTTCTTCTTTCAACCCGAAAGAGTCGGCTATTATTTTATCAACCTCTTTCAGAACCTCTTTAAATCTCAAAATAATGGGGGATTCACTGTCTGCAGCTTCGTCTATCATCCTTGAGATATCACGATAGTTGACTGGCACTTCGAGTGTCTGAAGCCTTCGCGGATTAATTTCATTTACATCTCCAAGAAGGTATTTAACTACATTCAGCAGTTCGTATTCTCCTTCTATGAAGAACGGGCTAGCTTGGCCTTCTTCTGTGATGGCAGTCAGGAGATACGTATCGTCTCTCTTTTTGATCGTGGCGGATCCATAAGCAGTCCCAGACCAGTTCCTGAAGTCAATTGGATATTCTGCGAGTTTTTTAGTTTCTGCGTTCTGTATCTCTTCTTCGATATTCTTCCATCTATTACTTATTTTCTCTGCAAGTTCTCTAAGTTTTTCTGCAAGTGTGGTGAGTTCCTTCTCAAGGTTGAATATCTCCTCTGGTACGGGGAGGGCGCGAACTGTTCTTGGATATATGTGACTCCTAAGGGAACCTGCGAGAGAAGCGCTCCTCAGGCACGTAAGAAAGACGAATCTCGAAACAGATGAGTTGAAAAACGCATCCCATGGGAATGCCTTGGTTTCTTCGTTTGGGATAAATATAATGGCGCTGTTGTTAAATGCAAATGTCTGCGGATTAAACTTTGCCGATTGAATTGACAAACCTAGTTCAGAAAAGACGTACCCGACTTCGGGAAGCCACTCCCGATATCTCCACAAATAGGGTATGGATACCTCTGCGGGGTTCACATATCCATCGAAGCTACCTTGGTCTGCGTAAAAAGTCGAAATATCTGTACCCTTACCAACCGGCAACATCTCTGGCTTTCTTTCGTGGACGGGTCTAAGGCCGCGCCCCAGTTTCAATCCGTACATAACCCCTTTATCTCCACGGGGGGTTATTCGCGCATAGTCTTCTACGCGCTTGCTACCCAACATGAGTTTCTTCAGGACAGGGATATCATCGCTCTGGATTTTGGTGAGGAAGTATCCGAAGGGGTTGATTTCATTGGGCCTAAATAATTCCGCCTCTATCTCTGAAGCTGGGGCACTCTTTATGTCTAGGATTCCATCTTTCACATGATCCATTGTTACAGCGCGAACTTTAATCTTCCAGTCAGGTGGTGCATCGTCCTGCTCTACCACAATGAGCATTGGATTTACAGCGGCATCAAATATTTTCCCAGACACCATTTCAAGGTCCACAATTTCTAAGACTTTCTTTTTGAGTATTCTTTCCCTAAGTTCTCTTGCTGCCTCTGAGTTGGCAAATCCCAAAGAAAGGACGAAGCCTAGCTTACCACCTTTTTTTATCCACGGCGGTCTGGTTTCGTACTGTTCCCCCATTTTAGTTCGCTGCAACCTTCTTCCTCCGTAAAGTGCCCGCTGGACAAAAAAGAAAGCTATATCGCTGTTTCTGACATCTACATCTCTGTAGAACTCTCTCCATTCTCCTCTGTCTCTCAGCCTTTCATTTCGAATATACGGCGGGTTACCTAAGACATACTGGTATTCAGAGTCTCTGATGCGCAGAGCCTCTTGAGGCCTCCTGAATATTGAATCGTGTAGAGTTCTCTGCCCCTCGAATACAAGGCTGTTTATACCTCCATGGATTTTCAATGGAGGGATACGGATGCCATCGGTCCTTTTAAGGAGAGGGAACATACGCCAGATGACCTGAAGCTGAGCTATGAATGCAGCAAACATGTTGATGTCGAGGCCTGCCACGCTATTTGCTGCTGTCTCTAGGGCCACATCGGACTGTACGCCTCTTTCCCTGAGGCGTTTCAAGCGCTTCTCTAAACACCTGATGACGAAGGTTCCTGAACCGCAGGCAGGGTCAAGGAAGGGTTCCAAGTCCTCTCCGGCTCCAGTAGCCTCTATCAGGTAATCCACGATGAACTGAGGTGTGTAGAATTCACCGAGTTTCTTCCTCTTCGCTTTGTCGAGGAACTTCTCGTAGAGGTTCCCAAGAATATCACCAGTAATGTGCCTGAAGTCAAAAGCATTTAGTCTGTAAAAAATCCGCAGTAGGATCTTGGAGAGCTTGCCATCGCCTTTGTGTCCCCAGTCAAATACGCTTTCCTCAAAAAGCCCGGAGTAGATATGGGAGGCGTCCTGATAAGCTAGCTCTAGGAGCTTCCGGTAATCGTCCTTAATATAGCTGAGAAACTCTCGAAACTGTTTTATTCCTCCATTGGATATTTTTCTAGTCATTAAACCATGGTCCTCGGCAAACCTCACGAAAAGTATCCTTGAGAGCACCAGAGACGCAGCCTCTGTGGCGAAAGCATCCCTTATAAACTTCTGTGCATCGGCGCCTGTAGGAAGTTGTTTCCCTATTTGATTTTCGAATTCAGGTATTATCTCCCGCACAAGCCTAATGGGGCCCTCGTACCTACTTTCCAATTCCCTGATCCTATTGGTAGCCTCCTGTGGGGTTATGCTGAGCTTCTCTATACTCTCCCTCTCACGTATGTATTCTTCATACTTTTCCAGCTCTGAATTTATCCTCTTGGTGGCGTAGTTTATGAGTTCCTCTGCAGAGACTCGGAGTGCCGTATTAAATTTCTCTGCTCCTTCCCGTGTCCTCACATCTATGTACTTCTCAGGTGCCCTTCCTTCTTTAAAGGCTTCCAAGCTTTGGTCGCTTAAAGAGTTCTCGTAATGGAGAAATAGTAGAGAGTTTTCACCAATAGACAGGAGATCATCGACAGACACCTCATCCAACTTTATTGGGCCGCAGAACTGGTCACCGTTAGGCAACAATACCACAATGGTCGTGGGATCTGCAAGCAACACGTAGACAGTATCTGGAGTAACATACCTAGATGCCTGCCTCTCCCATACACTCCTGACGTTTTCATCACTGCGGAAAAACCCTCTTTCCTTTTTGATTTCACCGACAACCCACGAGATTCCTGCATCTGAAGTTGCGTCTCCAGGTAAAAGAGATATGTCTGGCTTCCCCCCCTCACCCCTCTCATTTATCCTAACTTTGTTTTTTGGGTATCCTAATACAGCGACGAAAAAGTCCCTAAAATATGGATAGAGGTCTATTTCTTCGTTCCCTTCCCACCTCACCAAATCCTGAAGAATCTTTTGCCGCTTAGGCATGTCTGTCAGTTTAAGCAATACAACTATATTTGACTTTCGGGCTTTTAAGGGTTCCGAAGCAGCTTCGGATTTTAGGTTTCTACTTCTCCAATGATGAGTTGCAACACGGAGACCGGTTAAAGAGGATCGTCCAAGCGTTTGAGTATGCGGTGGTGAACGACCCATCGTCGTAGACCTTGTTTCATTGCGATGCACCCCAGCGACCTGCTTCTGGTTCCTGAGATAACAGGTGTAGAGGTTCTTCATGGATTTTTTTATTGGTAAGATCCAGGGCGTCTACAGGGAGAATTATGTATACCGATGTTTTTCCTTCTTCTATGCAATAGAACTTTTGCATCTTTTCAGCTCTGAGGATTCCCTGTCTTTTCAGGGATTCTTCTATACTTTCCTCCCTCACCAATCCCGTTCGCCTTGAGAACCTCGCTGAAAGCTCTGGTGGCATTTCATTCTTTAGGGGATATATGAGACCATATAACTTAATTGCAACGGTGCCTGGGAGTTCTTTTCCATCTAGCGTGATATTCCTGTACACTTTAACTCTTCTATCTCTCTCTATTAGGCCCCTCACCAAGATATCAAACTTCTTCTCGAGTTCTCCAGATTCCTCATAGTATATTTCTGCAGGAGTCTTCTCTGGGAATTCCCTGTATTTTGATCGCTCTCTAGCATATTCCTCAAAATTAGTTATTTTTACCGGCAGAACAAAAGGCTGGTCAGGTGCCGACCACATGTAGCAATTGCCCTTTATTGGTTCATTGAGCACGCTGGCGAGGATGTCATCAGAGTAGTGAGCGTTTGCTTTCTTTAATGCTTTCAGGTCGCTCTCGCTGAGCAGGTGAAAGACGAAGAAATTGTCCCCCTGACTGAGGATTTCATGGGATATAGAACCTGGTTGCTGAGTTACAAATATTCCTCCCAGATCATATTTCCTGCCCTCTTTTGCCCATCTAACAAAGGGAGAGGTGTCGCTCATTGAGGGTGAAAGAACTGTCTGAGCTTCTTCCAGCACAGAGACAACTTTTATGATCTCACCGCTTGCACCTACTGTAAAATTCTCCACATTGTTGACAAAGATTTCGTTCAGTATTAGAGCACTTATCTGATGAGAAGTCTGAGGACCTTTAAGAGAGATATCGACCACCACAACATGGCCCTTCTTCAGGTGATATTTTATCTGATTCATCATGCTGGAAGAGTCATCGTGAAGGGTCTTTACAACAGGCACAATATTGTTGAGTACCGCCTGAAGCACAGCGTTGTCTCTATTCTTTATAATTCTCCCCAAATCTTCGAAATCTGCAGCATATCCGTCTTTGCTGAGCAGGTCTACAAGTTCGGACCATTCTGAAGGTGTCAAACCCCTCACTCTGCTTGCAAACACGGTGTTCTGTTTTTCCTCCGACACGCAAATGTTAACTATATCTGCAGGTCTAAACTCTTTGAGGTTAAGTCTTACCTTTCCAGCAACGAATCTCTGATACTCTCCGGGCACGTGCTTATCGGTGAATACCACAAGTTTCTCCGCCAATTCTGGTATATTCACAAGACCTGGCCTGCCTTTCTGATCCGGGAAGGCATATTCGCCTTCGGGGTCAAATATGAGCATCCCTACATCCTGTTCTTTCTCGTACAGCTTTGTTACGAGCATTTTGTTAAGGACGGATTTACCGTAGCCTGCTCTGGCAAACACAAAAGTTCTCTTGGATACCAATTTTGAAATATCAAAATAAACAGGAAGGTCTGGGTGTCCGCCTTCCCCATTGTATACAATATCTCCTATTGAATACTTCCCTATCTCCACAGCCTCGGAATCGTCTGATACACCGAGTCTACACACAAACTTCAGCACTTCCTCGGTGGGCACCCCAACCCGAGCGCCTAAGTGTGGGAGCTTTCTAGAGCAGGGTGAGTATCTTAAGGAACCGCCTGAAAGTTTCAGCGTACCGAGAAGTTTCACAGTGACATTATACCTGAGTTTGGCCTCCTTTAGGTCTTCTGGCACATCTCTATCTAACCGGGAAATCTTTGCTAGATAGTCATCTCCTTCGCTTGAAATCATGACTCCTGTAGGTACAAACTTTGTTATCCTCCCTAAGAGGGAGTTTTCTCTGTCTATTTCCACAAGCAGAAAACTCCCGAGCAGCGGATGATACTCTGTGTGGTAGGGTGAGATGATTTCAGCCCTAAACTCCAACCCGGATTCACTGAAGCCTTTAAACACTCCTACAGGGAACTCAATCAGACCTCTCATTCACCAAGACCCCCTCTTGTGAGCTTTCTTCCGATAGTCATGTGTGCGAGTACTTTCTCGAGTTCTCCACCAGCGAAGTAGGAAAGAATGCCATCTGCTACATACTCCGTCAGAACCTCCATCTCCAACCCGTGAAGTACAGCATTCTCGTGAGCCTTTATAAGAGGATAGGGATAGCCAACCACGGGAAAGGAAATCTCAGAAACACCGACAAGATACTCGAGGATCTCCTTTCTTCTGTGAAGCAACCACTCGGGTATGTCCACTGGCAGGATAACTGAATCTTTGCTGGAGGAAAGCTTAGCCAGATGAAGCCTGCCAAAGGAAGCCCCTTCAATCCATGTCTTATCGAAGTTGTAGGCTTCCGCTTCGAGATCTCTGGGAACTTCGCAGAAGCATGGATAGTCCTTCTCAAAGGTCCTTTCCAGGACAAGGGCTACTGAAAGATAGTTGAGTACCTTTGACCTCTTGGCTATGCCTGCAAGGAGAGTATCGTTTCTCTCATAGGCCTCTCTGAAAGACTCAGAGATTCTTGGAACAATGTCCTTCCTTATTGCCTTAGTTCTAAGGAGGCCATCCCTGAGGAGGAGTAACTTTACTCTGCCAGGATTCCATGCCATGTGGAGCAAAACTGCCCACTCCAAGATGTCTCTGAGCACCTTTATGACTCCCCTAGCATCTTTATCTTCTCTATCCTTACCCTTCTTGGGTAAAAGATAAGACAGTTGCTCATAAGTGACTCCTACTCTGTCGAGGAATTCTCTGAGAACGGGAACCTCTTCAAAAAGATTCTCCAGATACTCTGCTTCAAGTGACAATGGGACAATCTTCTGGACGTGTTCTGTCCCCTCGGAATCCACCACTCTTATGATCTCTATGTTTAGAGGCTCGAAGGATATTCTATTCTGCCCTCCATCAGTTGCCACAGGTGCTATTGCATACCTTTCTCTGTAGTTTAGTTCCCTCACGTTCAGGTTCCTAACCCTCTCCCTAAGCCTCTCTATTTTGGGCATCTCATAACGAAGCGCTTTCTCTATCTCTTCCCTCGTTATCTTCAGGTTTATTGTTGAGAGAGCCAACACTAAACCCCCCTGCTTCTTCAATTTCTTTAAGGTAATTTTCTGCCTTGTAACTCTTATATCTCTTGTCCCACTTAGCTCTTTTTACAATCCAGTTCTCAATTGTGTAGTCAACTATCTCGGATAGTGGCATAAGTGAATACTTGGCTCTCTTCTGTTCTCCTCTGAGGAATTCTCTAAAATTTTCGGCAAGAGGTGCTCCATAAACCTCTCTCCTCACACCGTGTCTGAGCACTTCAGGACTAAGGCCAAGATACCTCAGGGCAACCTTGATAACTCTTATCCTCCAGTTAGGGCCCTCCCCGAATTTGTAACCATCATAATACTTGTGGTCACGGAGGAGCAATAGTTCACGCATGAGGTTAAAGATCTCGTCGGAGAGGTGAAAGTGCCCGTAACCTGAGTTCATACCTATTCTCTCGTAAAGTAACCTACTATTTACTCTCACACGACTGTAAAGTGAGGATCTTCCAAGAGCGGAAGAAGTGGTGATGAGAACTATGTCTCCACTGTGCGCCCTCTTGCGTATGATGGATTCCTTTCGGCGATACTTTTTCCTGAAGATCTTCAGCACCTCTTTGCTGGGGATCATGGCAGCTATCAGCTTGCTGCCCTTCAGAAAGGAGTAAGGAGGTACAGCCCCGACGACAAAAGCGTCCAGAACATGTCTCAATCTCTCCCTCCTATCAGCAGCTGACCATCCGATCCACTCATCTCTAACCCTGAGATTGAAAACAGGATCCCCAAGACCAAAGATTCCAATGAGTTTATTGTTGCTCTCATCCATCACCAAGCATCTGAGCCTCCTGCCGAAGCCGTAAGAAACTGGTATAGACCAGTTGAGCGTTGCAAACCTGAAGAGCCTTGACTCTAGTGTGTTTGGGTCTTTGATAGGCACTATTTTTGGTGATATTTCATCTGGCACAACTTCCTCCCCGCTGGCTATATATTCCAAGAGATCTTTACTGTACTTTTCCAAAAATTTCTTGTTTTTCTTAAGAAGTTCCCTTCTCCTGCTGGCGTGAAGTCGTCTGATCTCTTCTTTAGTTAGCTTTTTTTTAATCTTCAGTTCGCCGTTATCACTCACTAAAAAGCCGAGTTCTCTAAAGTGGTTAAATAACTTTGCTTTGAGATTCTGGATTAGTTCCTCCTCGCTCATGCTATTTTTTACATCCCCCTCACATTGTGGGTTTGTTTTCACCACCACCTGGACAGGTTGTGTCATTCGCATTCCCCATTAGTCAATAGACCACAGCCTTCCATTCCTGAATATTGAGTATTTATATTTAACTTTAGGCATAAGCTGTCAGAGTCTAATCTCACGAAACTCTCCACTGATAAAATTGTCAAAGGTTAGGTCGTCTTGAAATGGTCGTACTTAGGTTCGAAGATATCTCCTTGACGTTTCAACTCTTCTATGCACTCCAACGTCCAATCTCTGCTTATTCCCTGCTTCTCTGCGAGTTCGAGAATCTCCGATTTCTTCGCGGTACCGTAGGATTCTTCCAGCTCTCTAATTATGTTCAGGATGGTGGCGATTCTGTCCCTCTGAGACTTGGTAACGCCCACGTAGATCTTGTCGATGTCGAACCTTCCCGTCTCCAGGTCCAGACCTACCTGCGATAGCGACTCTTTGATCAGAGCAACGGCTGCCATTGCGTCCTCTGCGGTTGCGGTGTTGCTGAGCCTCGCTCTGGCGCGGGCCTTTGCGAGCCTCATCGCTGCGCGCAACTGCCTCACTGTCAGCGGTATCGGCATGTCTTCAGCGCTCATGGCCCTCTCTCTTGCCTCAACATAGAACTCCTCTATTATCTTCTTAGCTTCCTCCGAAAGCGTAGGCTTTACGTTCTTTCTCGCGTAGGCGATGTACTTCCTGAGCAGTTCTGGTGGTATCACGTCTCCATCCTGCTGTTCCTGTCCCTCCTCACCCAGCACGTGTCTCGCCACCTCTCTGGTTATTGCAAGGTCGTCTCTCACCAGGAAGATCAGGTCGAAGCGGGAGAGTATCGTCGGTGGCAGGTTGATCTGCTCGGACAGCGGGCGGTACTCGTCGAATCGCCCGTACTTGGGGTTGGCGCAGGCCAGAACAGAACACCGTGCCGGAAACGTGCCCTTGACCCCTGCCTTTGCCACATCAACCACTCCCGCCTCCATGGGTGTGTGGAGCGCCTTCCTGTGTTCGGTGCTCAGTTTGTCGAATTCATCCAATACCAGAAGTCCACGGTCAGCCAGCACTACAGCACCGGCCTCGATGCTCCACGCACCTGTAGTTTCGTCTTTAACAGCAGCGACCGTGAGGCCAGCGCCGGTTGCGTTCTCACAGTCCACGTAAACCGAGCGGGAGAGGAGCCTGTTCTGGTGCACCCACCTCGCGGTGTCGCTCTTTCCCACCGACGGCTCGCCAACAATCAGAATATGTATTTCCCCCCGTATCCACCTGCCCCGGCTCTTGATCCTTGGAGATGAGAACAACTGGTAGAGGATTGCTTCCTTCACGGGACGCAGCCCGTAGATGTGCGGCGCTATGGAGGCAATGAGCCTGTCCACGACCTGCGGATCCCTCGCCAGTTCTCTAATCTTTCTGAGGTCCTCTGGTTCCATCTCCTCCTCAGATGGGTCGCTGTCCAGCCACTCGAAATATAGAGCCTCGAGGAAGGGTCTGCGTTCCCTGCTCTTCTTGGAGGTTGTACCCCTCACTATTCCGCAGACCTTTACCCTAGACCCGGGTGGGATGATCCTGGGCAGGTCGTCGCGCAGTACCACCTCTGCGACGCCAGGCATTGCCTCGCTCACCTCGGAGATGTCATCGATGATGTGGATCACCTGTACGCGCTCGTATGAACTTTCTTCCTGGTTCAGCCTGAAGGGGCCTTTCTTCTCGCAATGCTCACACAGATACGGTTCTTTTACGCCTCTGAGGTCTTCAGGTTGGGGGATATGGTTCAGCTCGCCACAGCGCTGGCACTCGAATGCACCAACCACCAGCCTCGAGAATGGGAAGCCCGCTCTGCTAACTATGCCCTCTAAACTCACCAGCTTGGCAAAGTAGCGAGGTTCGCCGATCTGCCTTGCTTCTATAACTTCAGGAACTCCTGAGACGCCGACATTTATAGGCAGGGGAGCAATGCGCACATCCTCTCTGTCCTCGTCTGGTACCAGCAACTCCGCAGAGATATGGTGCCGTGCGGCAAGCCTGCCAGCGACTGCGCGAAGTTCCTGGAGTTCTCTGTCCGGATTTTCCAGCAGACTGTCTGCGAGTTCGTAACTCAGTGCAGCCACATCGTCGAAGTCGATGATGAGGCGCTTCTTCTTTGGGAAGTACCTGCCTATTTCGGCGAGCCTCTTGCGGTACTTCTCGCTTGCGAGGAGTAGCTCCCACAGGGAGTCGTGACCAGTAATATTTGCGATCTGTGTCACCTTCAGAAGCCGCATTCTTAAGATGTCCTCCAGGGTCTCTGGTTTTTCCTCCGCCTTCTCTGCAATATCGCCGCAGGTGAGGGTACCATCGAGGCGTAACCTCAAAGTGCCGTCCTCGAGCATGAGGAGCACTTGGCGGCACACCTCTTCTTCATTCTCTCCGGACAGTACCTCAAGGAGCTCGCCGACCGTGACTCCGCGGTGCTTTTCAACCTCTCTCAAGATGTGATTTCTGAGGTCTTTGGGGTTACGTTCTGTACCAGCGCGGTGTTCACCTCTACTGTCAGGTTCCTTCAGTCCGCTGTCTTTCGTAGCGACTTCCTCTTGTGGTTCTGGCTCAGGCTCTTTCGCCTCCTTTTTTCCAGCCGCTTCTGTGATACCTTCCTGCACACGTATCCACCTGTGTTTTCCCGCAAGTACTGCGTCCACGCTCTCCGCCGAGAGCCTCATCCAAGTTCCAGCCTCATGCAGCTGCAGCGCCTTGGCGATCCTTTCCTGCGACTCCTCTGGCAGGTGGCTCAGCTCTCTTGCCCACGCCTTCTCCCACTCCTCAAGCCTCACGCGGTAGCCGTTGGCGTGAGCGCGGAGGTTAACACTTGAGAGGAGAGACCTGCAGGCATATAACTCTCCCTCGCTAAGTTCGATGCTTACGCGTCTTTGGCTTTCTGTTTCAGGGACGGTGTGGTCATCGACACCTTTTGGTGGTTCAAGCAGCCCCCTATCAATCAGCTCTGTGAAGATCTGGACCACGGCGTCCCTTGATACGCCGAGGGCGTCGGCGACTTCGCCAGGGGTTGCGTCTGGCTGACGCCGTAGCAACCGCAGGACGCGCTCCCTGAGATCCCCTCTACTTATTGTTTCAGGTGAAACATTATCTTTCCCCGTATCTTCTCTGGCAGTGCTAGCACCGGAGCCGGTGTCAGAAGTATCATCATTTTCCTCAGGGGCACCCTCAGCGGATGGGGTAATACCTGCCGCATAAGAAGTATCCGTGGCTGGCGTTGTCTCCTTCGGGAGAGTGTAGACACCTTTTCCAGTCTTCTGGAGCAGACCCTTTTTCACCAAGATACTTACCTTGCTACGCACGCTGGGTTTCGGAAACTCCTGTATGGCGGCGTAGAAATCAGCGAGTGAGGCTTCTCCTTTTTTCTTAACCACCTCAAGTATCCTCTCCTCGATGCTCATGGAGGCATCACCAGAAGTCGGCTAGGGTTTTATTCTGCATGCTGGCTCTGTTCTGAGCAGATGATCGTGTTGAGAGGGTTGTTTCCTGTTTGGGCTGGCTATTCCCGCCGAGGAGGTTCTTGGAAGTGAAGGGGTATTCTGTAGCGAGTGACCTTATTATCACTTCTTTTGCCTCAGCTGCGTCGTAATGAAACGCAGGGTATACGAACCAGTCAACACCCTTCCCACGCCCCCTTCCCCTCCTGATGATATCGACAAATCCCAGGAGCTCCAGCTGCTTCAGGAGATCTGAAAGTCTGCGCTTTGATAGCGCCTTCGCTCCTATCTGCTTGGCAACAAGGTTAAACCGGTGGTAGATGTTTGTGGGGCTTTCGCCATCCTTTTTATCGAGCACACAGTAGAGCAGAATTCTCTGGCTTTCGCTTAACCTCTCTATGCTCTGCCGGATGAACTCCCTTTCTATTTCCCCTTCGGCAATTCTCACATCTTCCTCCGTGACTTTCTCCGATCCTCTTCTTATGGCTACATCAGCTGCCACCGAGAGGAGGTTCAGAGCATATCTCGCATCTCCGTTCTTCTTCGCAGCCATGGCTGCGCAGAGCGGAATAACACTCTTCTCAAGAACACCCTCATAGAACGCCTGCTCTGCCCTGTACGACAGTATATTCTCCAGCTGATTGGCATCGTATGGGGAGAAAAAGATCTTCCTTGGGATAAATGATGATGAGACCCTGATGTCTTGGATGAGACTCAGAACAGCAAGATTGTTTGAAACTGCCACTATAGAGGTGTTGGGATGGCGGGAGAGATGATATAAAAGCCTTTCACCGTCTTTCACCAGCATTTTGTCGATTTCATCAAGCACCACTATAGTTATGCCTTCATCAATGGCTTTTTTGAGGAACTCCCAAGCCTCTACGAATCCAAGTCCTTTTAAAGGTACCTCAAAGCCGCCTTCACGGGCCAGCTTTGCGGTAACTTGATACGCAGTGCCATCGGCCACGGTGTACAGTATCCTTGCATTTTCAGCCACCTCTGATAGCTGATTTGCGACGTATAATACACAGGTAGTCTTACCAGACCCTGGCACCCCGACCACAAGCAGGTCAGGAGGCCTGCCCCCATCCAACACGTATCCAAGATAATGTTGCAGATCTTTTATTTCCTTATCCCTGCCCTGTAAGGTGTCCGGAACATACTGGGGGTCAAGCACAGACCTGTTCCTGAAAATTCTTGGACGCTCAAATACACTGTCCATTACATCACCCACGCCCCGAAAAGAAATTGAAGTATTTAAAAGAATCAATGATGACGGCTTTGTCAAGGAATGTACTCATGATTGCGAATTGTAAAAGAAGAATTTGGTGAGGAGACACACACGAAATTGCGAATTGTAACAGGAGGAATGTAGGATTTTTTAGGAGTATCTAAACATGTTCTGATACATGAGTATCCGAACATTTTCATATTGAAATTAGACAGACCTAATTGCGAGTTGGAACGCCTCTATAAGGGGTTTTTGAGAGGCAAATATAGGTGTTTAACATCAAGTGAATAGTAAAATCAGAGTAAAAAACAAAAAATATAAAAAAATTAAATAAAACTCTGATTTTTATCTCTGATTTTTTTCCGAGGAGACGTGCATCCACTTGGATTTATAAGAATCCTGCTGGTTTTTATAAATCTACCAGTGCTTCTCTTGTTTACAATTTCGCGACCTTATGTATGTCTTCTCTACTTCTCTTCAGGTTACCAAAACTCAGGAGGTATCGGGATTACCAAAACTCTGAGGGTTACCAAATGTACATATTTTAGCATTGATGTACACCAAAAGCATCACATAAACTGAACATGTTCGGATACCTCCTGAAGATTTTTCCTGCTAATCCTTTTTACAATTCGCAATCTCGTGTGTGTCTCCCTTCTGGGACTTGACTTTTACGGTCATAAAATATTTAGTCGCAATCTAACTATTTGAAAGATACCTTACAGGTTACCAAAAGTATCAGGCCACTAAAAGTTACCAAATCTGATTTCTGGGAGGAAGTGGGGAAGAGGGTGTGTCTGAGTGCATTCTGATAAATCTGTACGTCGCAGTCTTTTTTTAGACGTATCTTTCCAAGAGGGTTACCAAAACAGAACTTATAAATCTGAAATTTGGTTTGTAATGTCTGATTCTTTTAAATGCTTCCTGAGTTGCAGGTTGCTGAAGTCCTATGAAAGAGCTGACTTATGAGGAGAGAAAGTTTTTTGAGTTTCTCGCCTTCAAGGCGAAAAACAGAGTGGTAAAAGCGTCTCTTCGTGATCTCGCCAAAGAACTGGGTATGTCTCATCCAGCAATCTTAAAGAAGGTCAAAAGCTTGGTATCCAAGGGTGTAGTAGACTACCAAAAAGGCCATGGGAGGGTTCCTTCACGCATAATCATTAAAACCTCTGGGGATGCAGACGAGGTTACCAAAACTTCAACCGTGGGGGGTTACCAAAACGGCGATATTGAAGCAGTTCGTGAGGTTACCGAAAGCGATGGACCTTCAGAGGTTACCAAAAGTCATAACGTGAAGGTTACCAAAACTGCAGACGGTTACCAAAAGTCAGATATCAGGGTTACCAAAACTTTAGATACAGGGGAGATGTCAAAAGGTGGATCTGGAGAGGTACTGCACTACGAAGCGCGTAGTGCAGTAATCCGATGGCTCAAAATGGGCGGGCCGCCAGACGCAAGGGAGATAGCAGCAGCTGCGGATCTTCCGATATCAGCGGTTGAGAAGGCGCTTGCTGAGATCCAGTGGTTGCCAGAGAGACTGGATCCTGCTGCGGGAATCACTCGTGCCTCTGCTGAGAGAGATGATGTTTCAGCAAAGTCAGCGCAGACTACGCTAGGCGATGCATCAAAGCATATTAGTGATGCAGAGAGTATCAAGTCAGAGAAGACATTACCAGCCACCTCGATTCAGTCATCAATTTCCCATGCAACCACCAGGGATGGTATCCCTGAAGAGGCAGGGGCAACCCATGCTGTCACAGCAACGTCCGCACAACCTTCACCGCCAGCAGCTAGAGTAGAGAAGGAGAAGGTACTCGAAAGTTCTCATAGCAAAGAACGCCTCAACACACTCATTTACCACCTAAGAAAGCTGACAAAACTGCGCGGTGAGGCACTTATGACCGAGCTGCTGCATATCTACGCGATGCAGCAGTGGGGGGGAAAGGAACTGAGCGAAGACCTCGCTGTGTTGGAGCGGGAGGGGGTAGCTGAACGAGCTGGGGAAAGACGGTGGAGGTGGCGAGAGAGGTAAGGGTTGTTGATGTGACGTTCTCCACGGTTAAACCCGGGAGATTCGAGTTCTCTCCCCGTGTGTGGGAGACTGTCACTGGCTGCGCACCAGCCAGTTATCCCTATCCCTCTTGAGGCATCTGGGCTTTAGAGGATTCTCAGGCTTTTGTAGAGTAGCATGCGAGCAGAAGCAAAAAGAGCAGTTCTGCGGGCACCGCAGGCAGAAGCCCGATCATTATTCTGAAATCATGTCTGATTCTTTTAAAAGTCAGGACTGGTATCAAGGGTCCGATGATAGAGCTGCACCTTGGTGACTGCAGGGACGTTCTGCGCCAGCTCCACAGGAGAGGTATAAAAGCAGATCTGCTTCTTACCGATCCGCCTTACAACATCTCCAACGAAACCGGTATCATTACCAGAAGGGGAGGTAAGCTGGGAAACACAACAGACATAGCACCAAAGTTTGAATTTGATCACAAGATTGAACCAGAGGACTGGATACCACTTGCCTCGAAAGTGCTCAAGAAAGATGCGGTTGCGGTAATTTTCCTGTCCCTTCAACAAGTGCCTGCGGTGCTTGAATCACTCAAAAAAGAAGGGTTTGACAAGGTCCGCGTCTCAGCTTGGATCAAACCAAATCCCACACCCCAGGCGAGAAAAAGGAAATGGTGTACCGGTCTGGAACTCTTTATCATTGCCACACGCGGAGAGAAGTACCACTACAACTGGAGAGAGGGACAGCACCCCGGGTATATAATTGCACCTCCTGTTAAGGGCAAAAAGAGGGTCCACGAAACGCAGAAGCCAGAGAAGGTGATGAACGACATAGTAAGGTGGTGGAGCTTCTCAGGAGACCTTGTGCTGGATCCTTTCATGGGTTCGGGATCAAGCGGAGTGGCAGCGGTGAAGCACGGGAGGAACTTCATCGGCATTGAGATCAACCCCAGGTATTACGAGATCGCAAAAAAGAGAATCCCGGTTCACATCCCTCTTGATGTATTCATGAAGAAGCCCGCCAAAACCACCGTTCCTGATTCTTTTTTAAACAGATGGGTCTATAAAAGGCGGTGAGCCGAAGTGGGAGAATCTCTGATTGTTCAGCACCAGCCAGCTGTATTGAGGAAACTCCCCAGAAAGAAGCGGAAAATGCGTCAAAGAAGGTGAGGGTCAGCATTCTCCTCCTGCTGGAGGCTATCGTCGGCAAAAGGGATTTTGCAGAGCTTGCCTGGGAACTAGGTACCAGCCCTGACAAGCTTGAGGAAGCGCTGTGGGAGGGCAGATGGCGGATAGTGGCATCTGACCAGTGAGATAAAAGGTGATTGCAGTGGTGTGTCCTGAATGTGGTGGCAGGATTTCACATGGCAGCGATGGCCTCGCCTGCACGGAATGCGGACTTGTGATCGAAGATTCTCCTGTTTCCCTATCGCAGGACTGGTGCGCATACAACTGGGAAGAACTGCACAGGCGTGCTAGGACGGGACCTCCGGAGACGTTGCTCTACAATGATAAGGGGCATCTCACGGATGTGGGGGAGTACACCACTGATATCCTGTTCAGCAGAGACCTGTCGTCAGCTCAGCGTGCGAGAGCGAAAAAGCTCCATAGACTGCAACGCAGGGTGAAGGCGAGGGTTGACAGGCCGTTGACCGACGCACTGCAGGAACTGCAGAGAATATCTTCTCAGCTGGAACTCCCGCAGAATGCTAGGGAACTTGCGGCAAGGTACGTAAGGGCGGCACTTCGGGCAAAGATCCACAAAGGGAGAAGCATCACACTCGTTGCGGCTGCCTCAGTACTTCTAGCTCTGAGGGTGCTCAGCATGAACAGACAGCATGCAGAGGTGGCGGAAGCGTCTGGTACGGACCTGAAGATGTTGATGAGGACATACAGGGTCCTGAAGAGGGAGACCGGAACAAGGGTGGCAGTAATTAAGCCAGAACAGCTCCTGTCGAAGGTGTGCAGTCAGGCTGAGGCATCCCCAGAGATTGAGCAAATTGCGCGAATGATCCTGCTACGCCTCAGAGAAAAAGGACACGTATTCTCCGGAGCCAACCCGTATTCCATAGCTGGCGCTGCTGTGTACTATGCTGCCATGCTGCTGGGAAATAGCCATATTTCTCAGAATGTTGCTGCGAAGGCTGCGGGGGTCGTGGAAGTAACTGTACGTCACTGGTATAAGCGCATTGTCGAAGCTCTGACTCAGGAAGACATACAGAAGCTTTTCGCCGATATGGGACCTGTCTTCCCAAGGGTCGATGGGGTGGGGTCAGGAAAAGGCAACAGAACGGCCAGCGAGCAGATGACCGTCCCGGGCAGCCTGTTCCTCTGATTCATTTATATAATTCTTTTTTACTGGATGCTGGTGGTTGGATGCATGGAATTGAGAGGAAGACTCTCCTGAGAGAATCAGATGTCGAGTGGACAGACTACGCTATCAACCACTATAAAGGCTGTCCGCATGGCTGTGTCTACTGTTATGCTAAAAGTCAAATACATGATGTGTACTGGCGGAAGCGCTGGGGAGAATTTCACGATGTGAAGCCAGTGAGCAATGCTCTGGAGCTGCTGGAGAAGGACCTCAGGAAGCAAAAGCCCGGGAGGGTCCTGCTGTGCAGCATGTGTGACCCCTACCCGGCCAAAATTGAAAAGAGGTTGGAGCTAACGAGGAGGTTGTTGGAGAGGTTGCTTAACACGCCCTTACACGTCCTCATTCTGACGAAGTCTTCTTTCGCTAAGCGAGACCTCGACATTATGGAGAGCCACGACAATGTGGAGCTGGGAGTTACTCTGACCAGCCTCACCGCTGAGGATGCCAAGTGTTACGAACCCCTAACAAGTCCGCCAGAGGATAGAATATCTGTTCTTAAAGAAGCTCACAAAAGAGGCATCAAGACCTTCATGAGCATCGAGCCATGGATACCTGAAGTGACAGACCCCTGGAAGATTGTGCAGCAGTGCAGGGATTTCGTGGACTTCTTCATTATTGGTGCTCTCAACTACCGCAGCGTGCCTCACGGGTACTACCAGCGCGAGCTTCCCGAGCTCGTGAAGAAGCTCGACAAAGCAGGTGTGAAGTATATGCTTAAACGCGAGTTGTTGCAGAAAGCGGGCATGGAGAAAGGAGAAGCTTCTCTCTCAGGAGGTGATGGGGCTTGAAGCAGGTGCTCTCTGACGCAAAGAAGAAGCCGATGATCCGGTATAAATGACTTTACAGCCTTGACGCCGCACATATAAGCCCCAAATGTAGCGTGCTTGAAAAATGAGGCGAAACATAACAGGTAATTCGCGGGGCGTAGTAAGCGTGGCGCTGAGCATGAATGTAACCTACACCTCGCCAGCCAAGGCTGGGGTACGTGCTCACCGCTGAAGCGAGAGAGATAAACACCACGCGCAAAACAGGGCTCTTTGAAATAAAGGTAAGAAACCAGGAGGAAAAGCTGGTGGCGAGCTGCAGTGCGCTGGGTTACCGCACCGATAAGAAGCTTGAGGGGTAAGTCCTACTCAAGCTGATAGCTCGCGATTAGCCGCTCTATGCTGCGCTTCTCCTCTTCGAGAAAACCAAGGGTGAGCATCGCCACACCCCTGTAGAAGGAGGCCCTCTCACTCTTGAGGATGTCTTCACAGAACTTGGGCACCCATTTAAGCATCTGCTCATTGAGGAACTTCTTTTGAGTGTGCAAATTTTTCAGAATCTCGCTTTTATCCACAAGCGAAGAGATTCTGTTGCAGAGAAGGCCCATAAACGCCAGCTCCATGCCGATGTGGTCCTCGGGTTCCTTTACCCCCGAACCCTTGCTCACCTCAGCTTCTGCGTATATCTCCTTCATCCTCAGCGTGGCTTTGCCGTAGGGTGTGCCCTCCTCGTAAACTGACTGGTAGGGCGATACCAGCGGCTTTCCAGGACCAATGAAGAGCCTTGCAAACTCGTCCTGAGCATCTAAATAACCCTCCCTTACATCTCCCATGCCCTCCGCCCATTTTCTCAGGAGCTTCACTCCTTCCTCTATCTCGCGATTCCTGTACTCAAGCTGAAATTTTCCGTGTATCAGGTCCTCAACAAGTTCCTGTGATGGTCCTTCCAAGTAGAGCCACGAAAGAAAATAATAGAAGTCTCTTCTGGACTTCATGATTTCCCTCAAATTTTCCCCTCCATTAAAAGCTCCAAAACCTTCTTCCCCCGACAGCGCTCGCAGTACTCAAGAAGCTTTATTTGGAGAGAATCCTCTGGAATCCCTGCATCAACCAGCATCTGCGCCGACCTTCTGAGCATGCCTCTGGGAATCACGGGCCTGCCACAACCCGCGCATGAGAGCATCTCCTCCTCCACAAGTGTCTTCTTCTCCCCACCCACATACTCCCTCAGGTCAAATATGCTTTCCACTTCTATCGCACCTTCAGGGCATGCCCTCTCGCACAGCCTGCAGTTTATGCACTTCGAATGGGAAAACTCGAGCTTGGAGTCTGTTTTAGTAAGAGCATAGGTAGGACACATGGAGATGCAAGTGTTGCAGAAGGTGCATTTCTCCCGGGCAATCCTCGGATAACCGAAGGGCAGCCTCTCGTCGGATATTCTTATGTCAGGCAAATTAAAGGAGGAAAAAGCTTTGAGTATTTTAAGCATGCGTTCCATCTGATTGCCGTCAATTTTCTCGGCAGCAGCGAAGGGCGAGGGTGGGAGGTTGCCATAAAAGCTTTTTATAGCCTCTGCAGTTTCCTCAGGGGTTCTGCCTCTGATTTCAAGGAGAGCCTTTTCCATCCCATATCCCTTCAGTAGTTCAGCTACGAACTCCAATGCTGCGCTGCTATTAGAGTAGCGACACTCCTCGCAGCCCAGAACAACAACCCCGTCAGCGCCCATTGCAAAGGGTAAGAGCAGGTTGGGTATAGACAAAGCGCCGATGCACGGCACGAATAGCGGGAGCACGGGAGGGTAGCTTAACCCCTTCTTCCCCATCAGCACCAACTTTTCCCACTGGTTTTCGCAAGTGAAGGCTATGACCTTCTTTCTCATCTTGTTGCTGCTGAGAAGCTGGGTTAGCTGGAAATCGATGGCTGCCTGAGGGAGGGTTACCAGCTCGGGCACAGAGAGGGGACATGCAGCTACACAAGCGCCGCAGCCTGCGCACGAGACTTCTGAAAATCTTATTCTCTCTCCCTCTCTTATCACCGCACCCTCCGGGCAGGAAGCTTCACAAAACTGGCATCCTACTAGTGTGCTCTTTCCACTGGCGCAGCGTTCCATGTCTGCCTCGATATATTTAGGCTTAGCGCTCTTGTAAAACCCTGGAATGAGCTTGGAGAGCACCTCTGCATAATCTCCCTCGCCCTTCACCTGAAATATTCCATGCCTCCTTAACCCACGCCAGTCGCCGAAAATCACCACCTGCCCCGCCTCTGCGATTGCCTCCCTGTTCTCGAAGCTTATTGCACCAACCGGGCACACTTTAATGCACTTGCCGCAGCGGGTACAGGAGTCTGAGATGGAATAGGTGAGCAGGGAGATTGCACCTTCAGGGCAGGAAGTTTCGCATTTTCCGCACCCCATGCAAGTGCGCGAATCTATGGGCGCTACCTCGTAGCCTATCTTAAAATCACCAAATTCGCCCGAAATACTCTTTATCTCCCCGGCAAGAAACTCGTGCTCCCCACTTTCCGGAGAAGCGTTTCTCGCAATTATCCTTACCTTAACATCTTCAGGAAGAAAGGTAGCGAATTCTCTGGCTTTTTCAAAGTCACCTGCAAGAACCACCTCTTTTATACCCCCAACCACCACAGGGACAGGGTCGTGCTGGACTTCAATGGCTGCTACCATGCTTTTCACAAGAAGCGCCGCTTTTTCTGTGGCTTCTTCCCTGTCATGCACCCAGCCGCATGTTTCACGGATGTTTATGGTATAAATCGGCACTTCTATTTCAGAACTCAGCTTTTCAAAAATTTCACTCTTATCACTACATGCTGCTAGGTAGATACTCTGCGCTTCCCAACGCTCCGCTAGGTGAGCGATGTACTCTAAACCCTTCGGTGAGCAAAAATATTCATAAACTTCGGTTTTTCCAAATTTTGAAAGGCTTTTGTCCAGTTTTTTAAAATTTAGAGGGTTCTGCTTTCCGCAGGTGCACAGCAAAATTCCACGCATCGGTCAATAATAATTAAGTTTCGCATATAAAAATTTTGGGTAATGTCTCCTTGAGGGTGAAACACTGCCAAGACACAACTAAGTGCACTACTGGACAATAGGAGACTGGGACAGTACACTAATGTACCAAAAAAGGATGCCAATGAATTTTGGTTTTTCCCGAAATCTTTTTGGATTATTTCTGAAATTTATAAGATGCTTGAATCTGAAAGAAGCTGAAACTCCTGCTCAGGCGTTCTTTAGAAAGTTGCTACCTGAAAGAGTGTTAGGATACGCTGCTAAGTGGATGATACCGGAGATGAGGTATGAGTAGAAAGGTAGGATAGCCACCCATGCTCTCCAGCTCGAGTATTACTTTTTTTCAGTGCCCTGCCGTGGCTCCTGGCTATTCTGGAATGCCACGCTTAATCTTAATCCTGCCTTTATTCCCTTCTCAGCGAGGTGTGGTGAACTACTCCCAGCTTTCGCAGGGAGCTTCCTGCTTCATTGAGGGAACTTACCATCATCGGCGGCTCTCTCAGCCGGCCTAGGCAGAGGTTCGCCTCTCCACAGGCTATCCGGACCGTCCCAGCCCTTCATCTCGGGAAATATTACCCAAGGAGGTAATATATAAGGGATTGGCTGGAGCGCTGGAATAGTGGAAAGTGAGCCCGCACACCTCCCCTGCTGTATCCCCTTCCGTAAGGGAGGGGACTTAGCAGCAACAAAATGTTAAAGTTCTCTCTGCTGTCGTAAGTGCCATCGGCTAACACCTCTCAATATCGCTCATCTCACTGCTCCTGTCCACAAGCTCCTTGAACTTCTTAGAATCCCCCACCCCTTCTGTGGTAATCTCAAAGGCAATAACCTCCTTTGTCTCAGTATTTACATCGAATTGAATCTTCAGGTAGCCTTTTCGCTTCTTCCACTTCTTCCTTATCCACTCTTCCCTGTTAGTTACCTTGATACCACTGGCATCAATGGCTATTACCACAGGCTGGTTTGATCTGAATAGGGCTTCTGAAAGGTCGAGGTTGAGCTTCGATACTCTTCGATGAATTGTAGAGTGGTCAGGCACCTTCAGCTCGGGCACAAGCCTCCCCAGCGCTCTGATAAAGTCCTCTATCTGTCTGAAGGGCAGGTGGAAGAGAACGTAAAGCACGCCAAGAAAACGAAAGAAAGTGTCAGGATAACGGTAAGGTCTGCCATTCTTGCCATTGTTCATTTCCGCAAGGTCCTTTTCCCAACTCTTGAGAGATTCTAAATCCAGTAATAGCTCACCTCTCCTTACATGCTTCTCGTTATACTCATTCCAGTCCATGAATAGCTAAACCTTGTCTGGTACTCATTTATAGGTTACGGTTATGCGACAAAGCAAATAAACCGAAAAATTTTTATACATTAGTGGTAGTGTATTATATCACACAACCACCCGGAAAAGATTGGAGGAGTTGCCATGGGATTGTCTGCCATAAAAATGAGAAGACGTTCTTTCCTGAAACTTGCTGCTGCGACGGGAGGGGCGACAATACTAGGAAAATACGTTAATTACAGTGGCGCAGAGCTTTTTGAGCCTGTTGCAGCGCAGGAGGCCGGAGAGAAGGTTGAACTGATTAAAACAATTTGCATCCATTGCTCGGTGGGCTGCGGTATCTTAGCAAAGGTTGCGAACGGTCAGCTTATAGGCATCGAACCCTGGGAGAACCATCCCATCAACCGCGGAAGGCTGTGCTCTAAGGGGGCAAGCATCCCCGCGAGCATAAACAACGACCGCCGCTTGAAGTACCCAATGAAAAAGGAAGGTGGGAAATGGAGGA
>Ga0209426_1000316_pt1 | contig 59014 bp, 55 predicted proteins | sample Deesub1362B_J571_FD_187697 | JGI IMG/M metagenome (GOLD analysis project Ga0209426, IMG submission 187697) | Deep oceanic, basalt-hosted subsurface ecosystem from Juan de Fuca Ridge flank, Pacific Ocean, CORK Borehole 1362B_J2.571 (SPAdes)... ... | reverse complement strand
CGCCACATTCTTTAACAACCTTGTAAAGAGCTGAATACCATTTCTCTACAAGCTTCATAAGCTTTGGGTGACCATAAGAAACATGAGACCCTCTCCTACCTTTCTCATCAACAATTAAACATTCAGGATATTTCTCTCGAACCCATAAAGGAACACCATAACCATTATACTCCGCGTAAATATAAGGTCCAGGTCGAATAATAAACCTTAAACCGCTTTCACGAACCAAAGAAAGAAAACGAATTAAATCTCTCATAGGATGAGTTTCACCAACAAAATCAAAACGTCCTTCTTCTAACTCGTGCCATATCCACGGAACATAAGAAGAAACCACATTGATTTTCATTTCCTTAAGCTTTGGCAGATTTTTTCCCCAAAGCACAGGTTCGATCCTAAAATATTGAAACTCACCACCATGCAAAAACTCATTCTTCTGTATAAAATCCCTCTCCTCAACCATTTATTTCACCAACATCATAAAATGAATCCACCACTATACTATTAAATCTAATTCACTTACCAAAACAAGCAATCAGAAATTTGACCTACTATTTACCAATTAAAACGACTAAACATTCAAACTAATGTAATTTTATGGTCCTATTTGTCAAATTATTTTTGAGATACTTCCCACTAACTATTTATTTCTGGTAGCGTAAGTGAATCTGGTGTACCTGAGTTGTCAATAACCGAAGTTACTTTAAACGTAGTTAGGGTACGAGGAGATTACAAACCCTCGATAGGATACCCCTCATGTTACATTTTCTTCGGAGACAACGAAATTGCAATAATCGATACAGGAACAATAGATTTTCCTCGCAGAGAAGTATTAAGAGCAATCGAAAAACGTGGCCATGACATTCAAAAACACGTTAAAATGATTATAGTCACTCATCCTCATCCTGATCACATAGGAACATTAAAATGGCTGAGAAACAAGACAAAAGCCGAAGTTGCTGCCTTTGAAGGCCTCGAAGAACTTCTCAAAAAACCATCAAAAATTTTCGAAAATAACTTCAAAGTCGGTAAACTCAGCAAACTGAAATTGAAAACTATGAATCCCACTTTTGACTATGAAGAATTAAAAGGCGTAGACGTGGACCATCCGCTTGAACAAGGAGAAACAATAACCCTAGGAAATTATAAACTAAAAGTTTACCACACCGGAGGACATTGCTTCGGACACATAGTTTTATATGAACTTTCAAATGAAATGCTCTTTGCTGGAGATGAGGTTTTATGTCACCCACAAAGCCCACTTAAATTCTTCATAGATCTAACCGGAAGCGCCGAAAAACGGGAACATGCACTTATGGTTCTTAACAAACTAAGCCCCAAATATCTGCTACCTACCCATGACGAGCCAAGAATAGATGAAAAAGCCAAAATTGCGCTAGAAACAGCATTAGACGCCCATAACATATGGAAAGAAACAGTTTTAGACGCTGTAAAAGTCTCAAAAAGGGGAACGCTACCAGCAATCGGAGAATATGTTAGAAAACTCTTAAACATAAAATGGGTAGGAGGAATGGACATACTTGTAAACAATTTAACAACCTTAGCTTTCCTAAAACAATTTGAAAAACAAGGCAAAATAGAAAGAATAGAAAATAAAAAAGAAACAATTTGGAAAATAAATGAATAGAAAAGCATAAAATTTACGTTTTAATTTTAGACTTGTATTCAGCCAACAAACTCCTTATTTTCTTCGCTCGAGTTTTACCAAATTCCGGAAGCAAATTCTTTATTCGTTCCATAACATCCTCGATCAATTCTGTGTCATTAGCTTCCAGATATTTATCTATTGCCTTAAAATAGTAATCAACTGCCTTAGCGTATTTTCCATGTTCTTCCCATGCCTCAGCCATGGTTACCAAAGTATCAGCGACACTTAAATCATCTTCTTTCTCCTGTATGATACTTAAAGCCTTTTGAAAATATCTTTCAGCCCTTTGAATATCATTCATAGCTAAATAGCTACTACCTAAATCTAAATAAGCACTTATAGTTCCATCCGTAACTTTCAACTTTTGATAAAGTTTGATTGCTTTTTGCAGAAAATTAATAGCATTTTCAAATTGTCCTAAGTTCAAATATGCTACCGCTAGTCCATAGTAAGCATCAGCTAATCCTTCTTCCTCTTTGAGTTTCTCATAAATCTGTAAAGCCCTATTACAATAAGGAATAGCATCTTCGGATCTTTCCATACTACTAAAGGCCACACAGAGATTATAAGAAGTATCTGCTATACCTTTTTCATCACCAAGTTTCTCATAGTTCTTTAAAGCACGTAAACAATAATCTACAGCTTTCTCACAGTCGCCCTGCTCAAGTAAAATTAACGCCGCTTGGTTAAATACTTGAGCAGCGTCTTGAAGCTTACCATCTTTTTCAAATTTTTCTCCCTTCAAAACAAGTTCATTGACAGTTTCAAATTTTTCTCCCACATTTTCGCTAAATTCTCCACCGTCTTTGCACACTTTTTTCACCTTTACTATCTAATTCATTGTTTCATTTCTAATTTTGCCTAGTGCAAAATAAATTAATTAAATTTTAAAAGTTTTGATTACAACGAACTATCAAATTCAACCAAAAACACTGGAAATCGCTGAACTCACCTTTGGAATATTAAGTTTATTTAGGTTACTCAAAACAATTTTTACTCTGGCTTTTCCCTCAACTAAATCTAGTATAGACTTTAAAAATTCATCAATAACAATATCATATATCTTCCTAAACCCGATTTTCTCAATAGTCCATCCATAATATTTTTTCCACGAAGGTCGTGGTAACAGTTTCTCAACGGTGTAATATGGATTCAAAGAAATAGAGAGTGTCGTGAGAAAATCTAAAAACTTGCTTTCACTTTCAACGGGCAAGAGTTTAAATCTCTGCTTAAAAATCTTCAAACTTTCATATTGTGCCTGCGCCGTTTCAATTGATTCCACTATACTCTCCCTAAAAGCTCTCCTAGGTTTAGTACCTTTGAGATTGGGCGTATACGCCATAGCACCCCTTTCACCAATAATTATAATATCCTCTTCTGCCTTACCAAGCGAAAAACCAACCTCCTCCTTTGCAACATTCAGGTCTACCGAGGCCCAGTCAGGAGACAAAGTTACCAAACCATAAATTTCTCTAATATTCTCATGCATGCTTAGAGGGTCAGAACTTATAATATGCGTAAAGTGTCTAGTGTCGCTTAGAGCAATTTTAGCATCTTCCTGAGCATCAAAAGTATATAAACTATAAATAACGGCATCTCTAAGTTTTTCAAAAAACTCTTCAAAATCTAATTTACCAAAGAAAGGAGAATCAATAACAATATCTTCACCATTAGCAAACCTAATTAAAGTATCCACTGTAAATTTGCCTTGGAGAGCAGATTTTAAATGGAGAATACACGAACCAAACGGAAAAATCTTTACTTCAACATTTCCTCTAATCGGAAAATCTAATACACCCTCAATCGAAATATTCTTCTGAGACTTAGCTACCAAAGGTACTACATGCCTTACTGGAAACTTAATAGCCTTCGATATTTTTAGAAGCTCATGATGCGTGGGACGCCAAGAACCGTGAACATCAATTCTTAAAAGACCTATGTTCTCTATATAGTCAATTGTTCTTTTCTCAGCATTCTTTTCTGCTGCTTTGCACTTCCTTAAAAGATGTTCAGAATTTCCAAGAAATCTAAATCTTTCCTTCAATTTGTTTGGCTTCTCTATAACGTAGATTAGCGGGAAAACCCTATAGATATCTATGGAAACAACATTAAGATTTGCTAATTTCAATTTCCTTCCCTCTCTACCGTGATGATGCCGCAAGTAAACGTATATTAGTTTCGTTAGTTAATAATTCCTAGTATTACTCCTTGCTTCTTTGTCCAACACTTTTAACGATAAGAGTTAATCCCTCCACACCAATCACTTTAATTTTGTCACCAGTTGCTATAAATTCTTCGTCCGTTTTTGCAGACCACTCTTCACCTTCCACGTAAACAATACCCTTTAAGTCAGATGTTATATCAGTTTTTGCATATCCAACTTTCCCTATTAACAAATCTATGTCAAACTCTTTCCTTAAACGCTTCGCTTCCAGCCCCTTATAAATTATAAAACCAAAGAGTGCCGAGGTAAGCCCAGTTATACCAAGTGCCAAAATTCTGAAAGTCGTATAAAATGCAGCAGGCACATACCATCCTCTATATTCAAATGGAGCGAAAGGAGGAATTATTAGCAATATTCCAATAAGAATACATATACTTCCACCCACAGCAAAAGCGCCAACGTTCGTCTTTAACTCTGCTATAAAGAGTGATACACCAATGAGAAGAAACATAATTGAAGCAACGCTAACACCAATAACCCCTAAACCCACTAAGCTAAGAAGTAAACATATGCTTCCAACAAGTTCAGCACCTACACCAGGAGTTACAAGACCAAAGATAAGTGAATAAATCCCTATTGTCAAAAGTATAGATACTATCAACGGATCACTAAGCATTTGCAACAATGCATAGCGGGTCCCCTTCATATATATTACAACATCTTTATTGCTTATCCCTGCGAAAGAATACTTCTTAATTATTTTTTCTTCTTCTAAAACAGCATTTTTATCAACAATTTTCCAAACAGGCGTAACATTTCCAAGAACTTCTTCTTCAACTTCTATCAGAACTTTGTCTTCAAGCTTCAAAAACAGTTCATTTAACGCTGTAGTAATATCTGCAGTAGAGTATACCACAAATTCTATTACGCCATATTCTAAGGCTTCTTCAGCAATTAAATTAAGATTGCTTAGAATAAACTCAACAGCAGCTGTTTCATTCCTTGAATGATGAATCGCAAGACTCCTCATTTTTGCAACGAGGAAATTTATAACTTTATCATCAGTTACTGGGTATCCATATTGGTCAACAGGTCGACAAGAACCTATAGTTGAGCCAGCAGACATAACAGCTATATGGCTAGCCATCAATATGTATGTTCCACCACTTACAGCTGTAGCTCCTTTCGGATAAACAAAAACTGCAACTGGAACTTTCGAGTTTGAAAACAAAGTCATAATATCATCTATTGCTCCAAGCTCCCCACCTAAAGTATTAATCATAAAAACCGTCAAATTTGCATTCGTTTCCTCAGCTGTCTCTATAACATCTTTAAACATTTCATAAGTTGCTGAAGTGATTTGCCCATCAAAATTAACTACAAGAACGCTACCAGACGCTTCCGTTATTCCTTCATCTACCAAACCTACTATGGAAACCAACCACAATAATACAAAAATTACACCCACAAGTATTCTTCTCTTCTTCATGGATTTCCCCATGTAAAATAAAGATTCCTAGGGATTTTAAACTTATTGTCAGCTTCTACTAAATAATACCTTAATAATTTAAAAATTAGTGTGAACAAAGAGGCTCAAGTTTGTGATACGGAGTATATAACAACTTTTCCACGTTCAAGTTTAAAATCGATGGTATATCTTTTTCCCTCTAAGGTTCCCTCCAAAGTATACCCAATTCTATATTTTGGAACAGGGGAACCTGGATAATTCACTACATATCTATACGTGGAAAGTTTGACCTTTTTTCCTTTAAGTTTCAAAAAGATCTCTTTAATTTCTTCTTTTGACAATTTTACATCTTCGGCTTTGCTTTTAGCTAAATTTATTTTTCCTTCTCTCACCATTTTAAGTATCTCTGTTTTCAGCGACATCATAACCACCCTTACATCGTTTATCAAAATTACATTTTTATTCATTTCATGAGTAACTACTAAACTTATAAGTATTTTCAACTTAAACGATTTAAATAACGTCCTAAGGTTTCACACTGCAAACTAATCTAAACACATTTACTCATATCGGAACTTTTTGCCAAGAGGAGGCTGTAAACTGTTAATTTAGGCTTACGAGACAGATTACTTACCTAACTTATCATTTTGATTTTTTCTAATCTTATATGTGGTGAGATAAGTGATCCAGAAGCGCTATCAGGAACCACCATGTCAACATCTATTCCAACCTCATCTATCTTTTTTAATATTTCAAATGCATTTCCTTGAATGGAGGCTTTCCTTATTGCACCACTAATTTCTCCTTTCTCAACTATATAACCGTGCATAACTGGTAAACTAAAGTCCCCTGACGGGCTCATAGTAAATCCCGAGAAAACGTTAAGCAAATAAACTCCCTTATTAACCTCGCTGATAAGATCATCTAATTTTTTAGAACCTGGCTCAATGACCAAGTTTGATATCCAAACACGTGGACGACAACTGAAGGATCTAGCGAAAAACATATCCCATGTAGGAGGTTCCCATCTTACACAGTTCCCAGTACTCTCAACATTATCGATGTTTGCCGTAATACTATCATAAAGAAAGCCCTTCAACACTCCCCTTTCTATGAGTAGTGTCCTTTGCGTAGGAACGCCTTCATCGTCAAATTTCGTGGTATAAAGTCCTCCTTCGTAGGTACCATCATCATATAGTGTTAATTTTTCTGAAGCAACAGTTTCTCCAATTTTTCCTTCAAACATGGATAGTTTTGCCTGAACTTGATCAGCACAAAGAGACGTTGCAAAAGAATAGCTCAAAAGTTCAACCAGTACTTTTGGCGATAAAACTGCTTCGTAATCCCCTGTTTCGATATCCTTTTTCTCTGTTAATCTTAAAACCTCATTTGCGGCAGTTTCTCCCAGTTTTTCCAAATTAAGATTACTAATGCTTCTCCTTGATACATTGAGTGAATATGTAACTTTCTCTTCGTTCTTTACGGACAAAGTTGTACTTATCCCTGCATATGTACCTTTGTCTTCGACCTCAACTCCGGATGTGTTCGCTATTGCAGTATTTATGGTACAGTGATGTAAAGAGGACTCCAAAATAAGTATATCTTCATTTACACTTTTTATGAAGTTTTCAAGCGAGTCGATTAACTTCATTGCTTCTTCAACGCTTAAATCAGCAGTTTTATTATCATACGTTCCCTTCACATCACTAATAGTTTTTGGCGATGTAAATCCTTCAAACCCTCGTGTTTCCTCGGCCACGCTAAGAGCACTCCTAACAGTAGATTTTAAAGCTTCTTTGCTAAAATCTGAACTATAGGCGAAACCTAACCTATTATCTTTAACTACTCGAATAGCCATTCCCTTTATAGTAGAGGAAATTCCACTAAAAGTCTTTTTATCAGCTTCAATGCCGAATATATAATCAGTTTTACTCTTGTTCATCACATAAACTTCACAATGATCTACTTTCTCTTCTTCAGCAATTTTAAGAACAATCTTAGCGATGGAAAGAAGTTCAGACATCTTTTACCCTCCAATCTTTAGTTCTTTAAATCTTATATGAGGACCGCCTCCAGAAACCGGGTAAAATCTATCACCTTCAATTAAACGTAATGGTAGTATGTCAAAGTCGTTTGCAACCGCGTCAATATTAAATAAGTCTTTGCTTGCATCCACAACAAAAGTGGCTCCTCTAAGCGGCTCACCAAGTTCTCCATCAACTATACGATAACCCATCATGGTTTTACATTGAATAATTCTCCCAATCGTAGCACCAACAACGCCGCGAAGATAAACACCTTCCCTAATATTTTCAATTAACTCTTCAAATGATAAGTCACTAGATTTGATAATTGCATTTGAAACTATGGGTTTCGGCTGAAACAAAGCATTCGGAGCTCTAGAATGTCCCAATGGTTCTGTTTCAAATCTGTATGCAGTTTCCCTAGAGTGGATATAGGTCCTTAACACACCGTTTTCAATTACATTTACAGGCCTAGCTGGAACACCTTCTTCATCATAATGAAAGACGACAGGTAATCCCGAAGAAGTAGGGTCATCAGTCAATGTTATAACCTCAGAACAAACTTTTTGACCGAGTTTCCCAGCAAAAGCTCCAAGTTCACTTTCAGGCATTGAGGCAAACTGAGCAGAGGTCATTAAACCAGTAGATAAAGCAATTAAACCAGTTATACCATTATCAACCACAACAGGATATTTACCAGGAGAAGGACTTTTAGCTGAGAGTAGCTTAACAGTATCTCGAGCAAGTCTTTCAGAAACTTCAAGCGGATCAGCATATGCCATTAGTTCTTGACCTGCACTAGCAGCGATCCTACCAATGGTTTGTTGAATCACCTCTCCTTCTCTTGCCACCACAACTATACGAAGCTCGGTAAAAGGTATAATTTCTTCAATATATGACCCTTCACTATTACAAAAATACTTCTCTGTAACGTTATCGCTATAACTATAATCTGTTCTTATAATTCTAGTATCAACCGATCTAGCTGCATTGTCACATTCAAGTATAATCTCCATTTTTTCCTCTATTGGAACCTCCCTAGGATCTTGAATTTCACCTAGCTTAACCTTATCCTCAACAGGTTTTACTTCTTTTATCTTAATTGTCTCGGGAATTCTTTCCGCCCCAGTTTTAGCCATTTTAAAGGCTTTATTAACAGCTCCAAGTAAATCGTCTTCCGATATTGAAGTCAAAGATGAAATACCCCAAACACCCTTCAGAACCCTGATACTTGCAGTTAACTCGACACTAGGAATAGTTCTCTCAATCCTGCCATTAACTATTCTAATGGTATTACTGTAAATTCTTTGTATCCTTACATCAGCATACTCCGCTCCTAATCCAACCGCATTTTCAATTATTTTTTCTAAAAGATCTTTCAAATGGAGGTTCCCCCAAACATTTTTACAAGATTTTCAGCAACTCTTCTTACCCTTATAAGTAAAAGAGCCAAGTTTGCTCTCATATCTGCAAAAGCAAAGACAATAATATTTTCCAAGTGTTCTATGACAGTCATGTTTTCACGTCCCCGAAAAATTATGTTGCGCACTTGATCACCGCCAGCTAACCTAACGAATTCCACAGCACGATCCAACATATCTTTGATGGTTCTCTCACTTAATCGAAATCTCCTCCGGTCAGCGTCTGTTCTATGCCAACTATATACTCCTTTCCCTTCACTATTTAATATTACGATACTATTTACGCCGTAAAGAGAGGACAAATCTTTAACAACTCTAGCAATCTCTTCACTCACTCCTAACACCTCTACCAAAATAATAAATGCTTACCATAACTTTTACCTACAAGTTAAATAAGAAAAATTATATTACTTACTGTTGCATATTAAATAATTACAACGTTAATTTCCACGATGTAAAATGTCTGCTTTCAACAATATTTAAACAATGACAAATACAACAATTGGAGGTGTCTCTAGTTGGCACAAACAAAAAGAGAAGAGAACGTGATATTAGTAGGTAAAAAACCCCCAATGAACTATGTTCTAGCAGTTGTAATGCAATTCAATAGCGGGGCAAACGAAGTAGTAATAAAGGCGAGAGGAAGAGCCATAAGTAAAGCCGTTGATGTAGCGGAAATCGTTAGACAAAGATTCCTACCTGAAATGGTAGAAGTAAAAGACGTAAAAATCGGGAGTGAAGAAGTAGGAGAAGAACAAAATAAAAGAACAGTATCGACAATAGATATAACCTTAAGAAGAGTAAGTTAAAACTACTTTTACCTAGTATCTTTTTAATATCTCCATATACTTTCATCCTTTTATTTTATAATGCTAATATTCAATTAGAACAATCTTCAGCATTGAATCAAAAGAAAATACAATTTAGATTTAACAAGCATCAAATTAAAATATTAAATTAATCTTTTAAATGAAACAACAACACTTCTTTCCCTTTTAAACTGTTATTTTTTACCGTGCAAGAACAAATTTACTGCATAATAACAAAATATTTTTACACTTTAAAACAAATATATTTACAGGCTAATTTGCGGAGGGATTAATAGCGAAGAAAGACCTTATTTTAATTGAACGAAAAGAGTCAGATGGCACTTCCTGCGGAAATTGCGGTTACCCCTTAACTGTAGAGGTATACTGGAAAGCTGGAAAAATAATTAAACGAATATTTTGTGAAAACTGTGGAATGGAAGCATGGAGAACGTAAAAGTTTTTCTCAGGCATTTCTTCGCAACTTTTTCCAGATTTTACAAAAAACTAGAACCAGACGCATATATTTTTAAAATCGATAGCAACGGAATATTAAAAGAAGAATTTAAAGACTGTAGCCTCCAGAGAATAGGGGTTTTTAAGCGATATCTTAAAAAGGTTTTCCTTTTAAAGTAAGGTGATTTTACAAATGTTACTTAATGTCAAAATTTGATAGAATGGAGGAATCATAGATGAGTGACGAGAAAATATATTACCGTGTGGAGAATATAGTGGCTAGCGTGGTTCTGGAGGACAGAATAGATCTGGAAAAAGTAGCTAACGCCTATCATAATGTCGAATACGATCCAGAACAATTCCCAGGACTAGTATTCAGACTTCAAAACCCTAAAGCCGCGGTTCTCGTATTTAACACAGGAAAAATGGTTGTGACAGGATTAAAAAGAGAAGAAGAAGCAGAAGTAGTAGTCAACAAAGTAATAGAGAAAATAAGAAAAGCAGGAGTACCGATTAAAAGCAAACCACAAATACAAATACAAAACATAGTTTCTTCAGGAAGCATAGGCGCCGAAATTGATCTTGAATTAGCTTCAATAACCCTCGACGACTCCCTTTACGAACCAGAACAATTCCCAGGGTTAATATATAGAATGAAAGATCCAAATGTAGTTTTCCTACTTTTCAGCAGCGGCAAAATAGTATGTACAGGCGCCAAAAAGGAGACAGATGTTGCAAGAGCAGTAAAGAAGCTTGCAAAAGAACTAAGAGAACTGGGTCTAGTCACCTAACGCGACATAAGTCAACTTTACCTTTTTATATTCAATTAAACTTAATTTAACATTAGACTAAGACTTGAATTTTAGTCAAACTTATTAGTTGGGGGAAAGATAACTGAAATTTAAATGCTTAATGTGTGGTGAATGTTGCCGAGATAAAAAAATGATCGTAACAATCACCCATATCGACATAAGTAGAATAGCTTCCCATCTAAATCTGGATGCTCAAGGCATCTTAAAACACGTAGCATTTTACCAAGTAGTAGGAAGAGGTTATGAAAAACTCGTAACACCCCCTGTTACAACAACAAGAGGCATAGCTTATCTAGGCCTTTTAAAACTACAAGATGGTTCTTGCATTTTTCTCTCAAAAGATAATAAATGTTCTATATATCCTGCTAGACCTTCTTCATGCCGCAACTTTCCTTTTACTTTTCAGTTGAAAAACAGATGGCTATATCAAGGTATATCGGTAAGAGCAAAGGAATATTGTAAAGGTCTCGGAAAGGGTAGAAAAATAAGTGAAAAGGAATTAGAGAAGCAAGGCATTAAAACAATTAAAGAACTTAAGGAATATGAAAATCTAGTCTCAAAATGGAACGACCTAGCATTAAAAGGACAAATAAACCCTACCCCACAACTATTTATCGAATATTTACTTTCAAGAGGATTTCTAAACCTAAGCTTTTCTTTTCTTTAATAATTATTTTGAACTCCTAAGTATTGTTTCAAAACAACTTAAAGGATACTTTGAAAATCCTATTTTTTTAAAATCAAATTGTAGAAATTATAAGAAGATAATAAACATGGAAAAACGTAATTTTATATGTAATGTACACATCTGCTTTGAATTTTCAAACGGTTGTGTTGGCGCCCCGCACATACCGAAATTTGAAGTGAAACATTACAATTAGTTGAATAATCACATTAAACCAAAAAATATATGTGTATCGGAGAGGTATACAAAAGTAATATCTCATTATTGTGGGGGGTACCACGTGCGTCTTATGGAGATGACGAAGCGTGCTGTCGAGATTCTCCAGAAAGCCGGTGAACAAGGCTGTCTGAACATAGAATTAGCGTGGAAACTCGGCGTGTCAAGAAGAAGAATATATGATATTATCGCTGTACTGAGGGCAGTGGATTTAATAAAAACAGTCAAAGAAAGAAGAGGAACAAGAATAATATGGAAAACGCCACTGCATTTCCAAGAGGAAAAGGAAAGACTTCTCCAAGAATATAGAAAATTAAAGAAAGAAAAATATTCTCTTGAAAAACAAATTACAATATTAGAAGAACAGCTTGAAGCCTTAAAAGAAAAGAAAGTTGTACAAATATCTGAAACTGTAAAATTTAACGTAAGAAAAATAAGAATAAAGAGCGAATCTGGTTTTTTGAGAATTTCAGGTAGAGGTATGGAAGCCATAGTAGAATCTTCAAGCCCTGGCATAATCGTTCAACCCTTACCCATCTACATTCCAGTTAACTCAACAAAACCGATGGAAAAAACTAAGGAAAGATAACCAAAAATCGCGATAATAATCCACTAACACCAAAATTAGCTTTTCTAAAAGTAGTATTAAAACATATCATATTCTTGACGCAAAGAGAAAGTATTTTTTTGGATGTAACCAGTTTGAAAGACAACCGTTATTCTTCTAATTTTAAAACTTTCACAATTTCCCCTCTTTTAATTTCTCTAAGTACATCTAAGTTATCGATAACTTTACCCACTACATTCACTTCTGAATACGGCTCAATTTTCTCATAAAAAATACATAATGCATCTCCCATCGGCCAATACGCTATATCCCCAGGTTCAATATTCTTTGTTGCTTTTTCTTTACCCATATTTATTCCAACATTAAAATATATTTCTCCAGGATTATCTGGAGGCCATATCAGAACTCTAGCAGTTAATGGAAGTTTCATTAAAAGTTTCTCCACAGTCCTAGGTGCCTTTATCCTTACAAGTTCACCTAAAACTTCTTTCCCACTTTCAAAAACAAACTTAACCTTAAACCTACTAAGTTCACTCATTTCTTTCACCAAATCCATATTTCCCTTCTCAAATATTCACACCCTCACCGCCAAGGAAGCCCCATGGTTTTAAATCATACTTTCTTCCATGTTTATAGTTGATATAGACTGGGACTTTCTCTACGTTAGCTATAGTTATAGGTACTAAATAATACTCTTTTAAATTTAGTTTTACAAAGAATATCAAAACTTCTTCTATGTTGAAATACTTTAGAAAACTCAATATGATAGTTAAATAAGGTTTTATTAATACTTGTAGTTACATCAATAGCAAATACTTTGTCATCTTTACGAGCAAGAGCATCAAAGTAGAAATTCTTTGAAGGTCTAAAGATATCAGTAAATCCCATTTTTGGTAATACATTACTTATAACCAATCTCTCAGCCATAGTTGAGCAATTCTCTACTCCTTCCTCCTTCCATTGCTTCATCTTTTCTAAATATTTTTGTTTTCTATACGTTCTTACCTTCTCTAGATGCTTACTTCCCTATTTTCTTTTGTATTCCTTAACTTTATCTGGATTTTTCTTCTGCCACTCTCTAGACTCTCTTATTCTCCTATCTCTATGCTTTCTGTAGTACTTTTGGTCATAGCTTAACTCCCTACCATATTTGTTACTATGTTCTTATTCTTCATAAGTTTTTTTGGGAAGAGTTGGCGGAAAGTTATTTATAGTTTCGGCTACAACACTATATCGGGTGCTGAGAGTGGATAGAGTCGTTGTTAAGGCTCTGAAGCTCAATCTACTCCCTCTGTCAAAGATGAAAGAACACTTGTTAGCTGAATTATTCAACTCCGTCCTTCGCTGCTGTAACGATGTTTTAGCAATTGCCAAATCTAAATCTCCTAAAAACTTCGCCATTCTACATAACACTTCCTATCCTATTATTAAGCAAAAATATGACTTACATTCTCAAATCCTCGTTGACTGCATCCACCAAGCTTGGGAAAATCGAAAGACAAATCCGGATAAGTTCAAGCAAATTCCTGTCAGATTCAACGTCCCTCGTAGTGGAAAATTTGGTGAAACTAAGCGTGGTAATCCTGTTGTGATTATTGCATCGTTTAACGGAAATGGAAGAATTGCCCTTCCAATCAAGCAAGATGGAGCCTATAAGAGATTTGTTAAACACATTAAAAATGGCTGGAAATGCACCCAATTTAGACTGCACAAGCAGAATGACAATTATGTCGTTATCGCTAATCTGAGAAAGAAGTTTAGGGTTAAACAAAAGTATAAGACTGTTGTAGGGGTTGATGTTAACAGCGGTAGTTTCGCTGTCACAGTTTTGAGAGGTGACAGGAGAGTTTTGAAGCAACTTTATCTGGGACAAGACATCTGGCACAAACAATGGAAGTTCATGAAGAGAAGAAGCAAACTTCAAAGTTACGCAGACAAGGGGAGTAAGAGGGCACGGCGTGCCCTCAAAAGAATGAAGCACGATGAGAGAAACTTCGTCAATACGAGAATATGGCAAGTAAGCCATGAAATTGTTGAAATAGCTTTGAGATACGATGCTGTAATTGCTATTGAGAGGCTTAAGAACCTCAGAAAGAGGAATGGAAAGGGCAGAAAACCTAAGACTGCAAACAGAAAGATTCATCGCATTCCATTCGCCAAGTTCAGAATGACAATACGATCTGTTGCGTGGCAGAATGGAATTGAAGTTATTGAAGTTCGAGCTACAAAGACTTCGCAGAGATGTCCAAAGTGTGGTTATACGAGTAAGAAAAACTGGGTCTTCTTCAATGGAAAGCGCAAGTTGTTCAAATGCAGGAAATGCGGTTATGAGGCAAATGTGGATAGGACTGCCTCCCGAAACATTGCAACTCTGGCTCTGGAGCGGGGTTTGACTTCTTTTGAAACCACTCTCAGCACCCAGCCCCAGAGTTCCAGAGCCGGCGGGGATGTCAGCCCCCGTGTCCGGCTCGATGACGGAAGATGGTATCCTCAACCCTCCGAGAGCAAACTCCCGTCTTAAGACGGGAGAGGCTGACACCTAGTTCCATAGCTTTATTAACATTTCTGTTTTTATAATATTAGATGTGAACCGTCACAGCTGGGAGCGGTTTGAAGTTTAGGAAATCCTTCTCTACATGTAGCAAAACTCAACCTATATTTCATAGCTATCCTTCTAACTTTTTCCATCAACTCTCTTCTAACTGATAAAGGAAGATAGCGAGATGACCCTACTTTCCCGCCCAACTTAAAATAGTAGTTGTATAGTTTATCTGCAATTTTTGGAAACGCTTTTTTAAAACGCTTCCAGCTATCAAATTTAGGTTTAAAAGTGGAAGTAACAATATGAAGTGCGCCAGCATCCGCTACAGCAGAAATAACATCCTCAATACTTTTCTCACTATCATTTAAATATGGTATAATGGGATCTAATCTTACGGAAACCCTTATTCCCCTGCTCGCAAGTTTTTCAATAGCATTAACCCTTTTCCATGGACTTGGAGCAAAAGGCTCCAACTTAGATGCAATATCCTCATCCATAGTAGTTATTGTAAAACTAACGGAGCTACGCATAGATGAAAGAATATCCACATCCCTAACCACAAGGTCGGATTTAGTTATAATTAAAACTCTTAAACCATAATCCCTAAAAGTCCTCAAAACCTTTCTTGTTAACCCTAAATCCCTTTCGATAGAAGGATAAGGATCCGAACTATTAGACATAGAAATAACAACGTTCCTATCTATTTTCCTTATATCCTTCCTAATTTTCGCCAAAAGATTCTCCTTCGGTCTACAATTGAAAGCATTAGGAATATAAGACGTAATATAACAGTAGATACAACAATGAGAACATCCAGTATAAGGATTAAGAGTATATTTTCGAGGACATGTACAAAGAGGGCCTTTCCAAGGATCAAAAGGACGAATTACCTGCATAACACTTCCCAGCATAGTATTAACCTACAAATTCTAAAATATAGCGATAAACCATCTGTTTCAACAACATAATTTCTAATCGGACAAAGGTTATAGAGTATAGAATCTTAATACTTATGATTTGAATATCGCAAAAGTTAATTTAGTATTTAGGGTGATTGAATTTAGGTTGGTGATTAGATGAAACCATGGTTACTAAATATTTTAGCATGTCCAATATGTAAACATCATCCTCTTGACGCCTACTTCTATAGCTGGGAGAGTTCCAGTGAGGAGATAAAGGAGGCTTGTGAAAAAGCAGGTGAACCAGTAGAGGAGCGTATGGAAGATTATAAAATGATGATGAAAGATTTTGTTGATGGCATAATTAGTCCACCAGCTATCGAAAAGATAAAAGATGAAACAGAAAACGAATTGACAATAAAAACCTTAGAAAAAGTAAAACAAACAATTTCAGAGCTCTTAGAAAAAGAAGACATAAAAGAAACAATGGAAAAATTCAAAAAACTCGAAGAGGAAGTGGAAAGTAAAGGAAGAGAAACTATAGAGAAAGAAAAAGAGAAAATTGTTGAAGATATAGCTAAAAAATATGTAAAAGAGCTAAGTATCCTTTACAATTATATGATGCTTTTAGAAGTAAAAGAAGCCCTACTATATTGTCCAAATTGTAACAGGTGGTATCCAGTAGGAAATCAAGTAGAAGGAATCCCTGAAATGTTACCTGACGAACTTAGAGAAAAACACGTAGACCTAAAATTCTTCGAAAAATGGAAAGAAAAAATACCCCAAAATATACTTAAAGAAGGAAAACCCTTCACGCTATAAACCTACGCACTCCTTTTACTTCCTCTAAAAACAACAATCGTTCATCCTTAACAATAAATAACAAAGCAACCTCAAATTGTTCAACATTTTCCCCCACAAATTTTTCTATCTTAACTAATATTTCTAGCTGAAAATGACCAAAAGAAACAGATATATAATTTTCATCTTTCTCCGATTCATTTACTACTTCAATATTAATGTTTTTTGTTGATGATTGAAGTAAGACCGTACTTTCACTTATAGTAATATTAAAGGTAACTGTAGTTCGTATCCATATGTGAAAAGTGAAATTTAAGCATAGAGAGTTGTAAAATTCCTTAGAAATATTAAAATAAACAACATATATACCTGCTTGAAAATCTTGCGGAATACACCACACATAAACAACATTTCCCGAATCATTAGTCAACTCTTCAAAAATAACAATTGTATTGTTCAATGTAGCTATAATCGCAACATTAGAAATCGGATTACCATTAAAAAGATCCAAAGTAAGTATATCGAAGCTACAATTTTCACCTCTACAAACTTCTAACGAAGAAATATCTATGGAAACATCAAATAAAGACTTCACAACTATTGTCACATTATAAAAACTACCATCATAATTATCACGACTGAATATTGCACTTAAAATGTGGAGACCAACGTCTTCATCAATTGAAATATTCAAAAGGAAGATGAAAGAACCGTTAAGCAAGGAACCATTAAACAACCCTTTATTATCCCAATAAACTTCAACAGTACCATTTAATGGAATTCCATCATCGGAACAAACACAAACCTCAACCACAACACTATTTCCTCTCATAACTTCAAAACTATCAACAACTACCGTAGTTAAAGAAACTTCTCTAAACCACTGACCCCAAATAACCGAAGAATTCTCATAAACCACCAAATCTCTAGCATCTACACACCAACCTACTACATATCGATATCCCGGTAAAGTATCTCCATAGATAGCAGGAATCTCCACCTGAAATTCACTATACCCACTATCATTTGTAATTTTGAAGCCCTTAAACGGCAACTGCATAGGCCATTCACCATAAAGAGAAACATTAACACCTGAAACACCTAAACCAGTAAAATTATCAACCACCCTAAACAAAACTGAATAATTCTCACCCACGTAAACAACACTAGGAAATCCTCTAATAACCTCGATTCTAACAGGTCTAGGCAAAAACTCCGGTAATGTAAGCGTATTATTAGAAGAATTAAAGGTTTCATTACCTAAAAACTCAGCATACACAAAGAAATCTCCAGCATAAGGTGGAGAAAAGACAAACTCAAAAATCCCACTGCCATTAGTTACACCAGTCACATTAAACACCGTAACATTTCTCCAATCAAAAACAGAAACAACAATATCTCCACCTGAAATTGGAGAATCTGTAACATTATCAAAAAGACTTACAAACATCTTAACAGGTTCAAAAGCATAAGAAACCTCCTGCATCTCCCTTATAGTAGTATTTCCAGCAAAAACATAACTTAATTCAACACGTGTAGGCTTAGAAAGATTAGATGAACTTGAAAGAACCTTTACAACAAATGTAAACCGACCACTCTCATAATCTTCATTTTCAAAACTAAAAATCTCAATAGTATAATTACCAGAAACTCCATCAGGATTAAACTCGACTACAAATTCTCCGTTTAAATTCGTTATCACAGAACCATTCAAAATAGAAGTTCCATTAGGAGAAAGAACATTAAAACTAACACTATTATTTACAACAGGAAAACTAGCATTATGTTCATTAAACAATCTAAAAGACAAAGTAACATTTAAATTTTCAACCGGAGGGTCAGGATAAATATTTTCCAAAGAACAGTTTTGACCAGCCCTGACAACAGTGAAAAAGACTGTTTCAGAATCACTAGCATAAGGAGTACTGCTCGAATCCAAAGGAGAGTCAACAGCCTCCACAAACACCTCAGCCCAACCACTAGTACCATTAACTCCCGGACTCCAATTAGAAGGATTAAGATAAAACACTACTACACGGGTAACAGAACCATAATCTGGAAAACTCTTTTCTTCCACCGCAGAAGAATTAAAACCAATACTAAAAGTAGCAAGAGTAGAAGAACTACCCTCCAAAAAATAACTACTATTTACAAAAACAGGCTCACCAACCTCATAAACCAATTTATCAACCTCAACATAATAAACCACAGCCGTAGCCGGATTAGCAATCGCAACCTCAGCTAAACACAAAAAACCTAACATCACAACAAAAGACAAAGCAGCAATAACATACTTACTTACACATCTCAAATTTCAACCCTTAAATAATATCCCAAAAACTAATATAAAGAACAATAAAGCAACTATTTTTCCAAAAGAAAGCCTAACTTCTCATCAACTAACCCATTATCCAACTTCTCATACCTTTCAGTACTACCGACATCGTACCAGAAGCAGTCGGTTACGTAGCCGTAAACGGGTTGACCACGTTCAATTAAAGTTGGAATGACATCGCCAGAGAGGTCAATATCATTTTTATCACGAGCTAACTCCTCTAAAAGACCAAGAACTTTTCCCTCTAAAACTAAAATACCAATATTAACAGGTTTTTCAAGCTCAGGCTTCTCGATAAAACCCCTAATTTTACCGTCACCATTTAAATCGGCAACACCAACACGGACAGTAAACTTCCTAGCAAGACCAACAGTTGCAACACTACCCTTCTCCCTATGAAAACGCAACATATCAGACAAATCAATATTAGACAAAATATCTCCATAATAAACTACCAAAGTATCATCCTTACTTAAAACCCCTTGTTTAAAAGCATTCAAAACAGACCCACCAGTACCCTTCAAACTTGGATCATCCATAACATATTGAATATGAACACCAAAACGACTACCATCATCAAAATAATTCCTAATCTGCTCAGCCTTATAATTAACAAGCAAAACAATATCCTTAACACCATGATAACTCAAAAGCCTAACAACATACTCCAACAAAGGCTTCTGCTTACCACCAACAGGAACCATAACCTTCTGAAAATAATACGTCAAAGGGCGAAGCCGCTTACCTTCACCACCACACAAAACAACACCAACAACCATCCAATTAACCCCCAAACTCCGCAAATTCAAATGTAGTCTATTATTTAATCAATCTAAAACTAACCTATAACTCTTACTATCAACACTAAGCCATCGGTAGATGCCAATCTTCAGGCACCTCACCAATTTTCCTAGCTGGAACACCTGCGACAATAACCTTTGGAGGAACATCCTTAGTAACAACCGCTCCAGCACCAACCACAGCTTCGACTCCGATCTCAACACCAGGCAAAACTGTAGCATTAGCGCCAACACTAGCACCCCTACGAATAACAGGTCCCTTCAACTCGTAATCAACTCTCATCAAATATTTATCATTAGTAAGAACAACATTAGGGCCCAAGAAAACATGATCCTCAATCACCGTATTAAGCGGAATATAAACATTAGATTGAATAGAAACCCGCCTACCAACCTTAGAAAAGCCATCAATCACAGTATTAGTCCCAACTTTCGTACCCTCACCAATCTCAGTTTTCTCACGAACCAAAACATGATGCCCAAACTCCACCCTATCTCCAATTCTCACATCCTCATAAACAACACAACCAGAACGCAAAATAACCTCACTACCAACTTCAACCAAACTCTTATCCACGTCAATTTCACAACTCAAATTATCCAAGGCACTTAACAATTTTCTCTTACAAGGAAAACCAAGAATAACACCATCACCAACAAAACACTTAGCACCAAGTCTTACAGGACCCAGAATCGTAACATTACGTCCAATCCAAACACCATTACCAACTTCAACCTCACCTAAAATCACACTATGCTCACCAACAAAACACTTACCCAAAAACCTAACACGCTTGTCAACACAAACACCCTCACCAAACCTAACATTCAACATAAACCACCTCCTTAGAGTTCAAAATGTAACTTTACACCTCGGTTAATACCTTCTTAACTTTCTCAACAACATAATTAACATCCTCTTCACTAAGAGCAGGATGAACAGGAAGAGAAAAAACCTCCTTAGCAACTTTCTCAGCTACAGGAAAACTACCTTCAACAAAATCAAACTCCCTGTAACTAGGCTGAAAAGGTATAGGAACAGGATAATAAACCCTCGCCTGCACACCCTCCTTATTTAAACCCTCAACAATGGAATCCCTCTTCTTCGCATCAACCCTAACAGTATAAATATGATACGAATGTTTAGCATACTCTGGTTCAAAAGGCAAAACAAGATCTAAACTCTCAAACTCCTCACCATAAATCTTAGCAATTTCTCTTCTTTTCTCAACAAACCTATCCAATTTTTTAAGTTGAGCAAGACCAATGGCAGCCTGAATTTCAGGCATCAACAAATTATAGCCAAGAATAACATGTCTATAATCACGAACCTCACCATTAAAACGCAAAAGCCTAGCCCTCTCAGCAACCTCCTCATCACTAGTAACAATAATACCTCCACCACCAGTAGTCATATTCTTAGTAGGCCAAAAACTAAAACACCCAACATGACCAAGACCACCAACCTTACGACCCTTATACTCGGCGCCATGAGCTTGAGCAGCATCTTCCAGAACAAACAAACCATACTTCTCAGCAACTTCAAAAATAACATCCATATCCACAGGAAGACCATAAAGATGAACAATCACGATACCCTTAGTTCTCTCAGTAACAACATCTTCAATTTTATTAACATCTAAATTATAAGTTCGAGAATCAATATCTACAAAAACAGGCTTAGCGCCCACAAGACGAATACAATCGGCGGAGGCAACAAAACTAAAAGGAGTAGTAATAACTTCATCCCCAGAACCGACACCCAACGCAAGAAGAGCTATATGAAGAGCAGAAGTACCACTATTAACAGCAACACCAAACCTAGCACCACAATACTCAGCAAATCGCTTTTCAAACTCCCTAACTTTAGGACCATTCATTAACCAACCACTTTCCAAAACCTCACGAACAACCTCAAACTCCTCATGATCTAAAACAGGCCTAGCAATAGGAACAACCTTACCACTCAACCAAACCAACTCCACCAAAACAATTCAACAACATACAACCATACCAAACCAAATATACATTCACAAATTTTCCTTAAAAATAATATCACAAGTGGACAAAAATATTGAAACTGAAACTATCCAGAGACAAAAATCAATACAAATGAAAAATAAAACGATAATTTTATTCTTTTCCACTCATGCTCCAGGTAAAAATCCCAGAAATCAAGCTAATTGCAGCCAACACCAGATGAGTAACAAAACGTCTAAAAACAACCAAACCCAAAACAACTAGAAAAACACCAAAAACGATGCCAATTAAAGCATACAATTGTTGCCTAGAAAAACTCTTAACGCTCAAAATTTTAGCCAACATAAAACTACCAAACCTAAACACCATATTTTTCAAACCTACCCAAAACATCAAAAACCTATACACAAACCTATTCAAAAACGACCCACTAATAACAATCGGCCTCTCAAATATTTTAGAAGAACGTAAACACACCCCAGCAGCACCGCAATTTTCACACTTCAAAAGCAAAAATATGCCCTTCTCACAACTCCTCACATCAACTCGCCCTTCCCAACCACACTCTCCACACTTTACAACACACTGCGTTTCCCTAACCATATCCATTACACAAACCTCTAAGATAAATTTGATTATCAGATATTTAAACCAACCGCTTACCATTCAAACACCATCTAACGGCGTGTTCCAAACAAAGTAAGTTCTTAAAAACTAAAAACAGACAAATACAACCCACAAAATCCCAAAACACTACAAGATCAGACAAATAAACAAAAAACAAATTTCATAAACTTCTGATACACCACACCGATAAATAAACCCAAAAACCCAACACTACTGCACATAGAAACCTCTCCAAAAAGAATTGTAAACATATCGTCATATCTAAAATCTAATCAATGTAAAACCAAAAATCCTCTCTTCCTATCAAATCATTATTTAAACTATGACATTATTAAGAAAAAGATCATAGTCTAACTTGATACTAACAGCCATATTGCAACACATCCTAAAGCTATACCCAACAGTTTCTTAGAGCTCATAGATTCACCAAGAAAAACCCAAGAAAACAACACAAGAAAAATAAACATTAAAACAGACATAATAGCCTTAGCACGACTAACCTCAATATAACTCAAAGGAATACTATAAAGAAGAGTATTTACAAACCCAATAGCAAAAGCAAAACCAACACAAAGAGTAAAAACAGCAAAAACAGTAAACCTAAAATGCAAAATATCAAACAAACCAGTCCTTAAAGCCTTAAACAAACTCTCAACCTCCAACTCACCAATCTTCGAAACACCCCACTTATAAACAACATCACCAACAGCATAACCCAAAGAAAGCAAACACAAAAACAAATAAACAAACCTCAACTCCACAGCAAATCCCTCCAACCTTTTTTAACTTTAACGACAGGAAATTCCCCTTCTGAGGGGATGAAAGCCGATATACTTATATATTCCCTACCAAATATATTTTGTGTTGAGTCTCCTAGGGCTGGGACGGCCCGAAGTAACGCCTGTGCGTGGTCGATGATTAAAGGAGACCCGACATCCGGCACCCCTACCTAGGTTAGCCGAAAGGGCTGCCGATGAAGGCAAGTGCCGATGGATGAAGCAGGAAGCCCCACGCGTAGGCGAAGGGCAGTTCACCAACAAAACAACCTAATAAACCTTAATACACACAACATCCAAAACTTAATATAACCACCCGAATTTTAACCATGTGCTTTTCTAGATTTTTCTTTAAACCACTTTATAGTCCTTAACAACCCTTCCTTTAACTCTACCTTAGGTTTAAAACCTAAAACTTCCCTGGTTCTACTAATATCAGCGCAACTATATCTAATGTCCCCGGGACGGAGATCAGAATAAACAGGTTCAACATTAACACCTATCAACTCAATAAGAGTTTTAGCAAGCTCATTAATACTCGTACACCTACCACTACCAACATTAAAAACACCATCAACAGCATTCTTCGAAAACATAGCCAACATAGTAGCTTCAACAACATCTTCTACAAAAACAAAATCCCTCACCTGATTACCATCACCAAAAATAACCGGAGGCTCACCCCTAAGTAACCTATTAATAAAAATAGAAATAACACCACTATAAGGACCATAAACCTGTCTAGGACCATAAACATTAAAATAACGCAGAACAACAGCCTCCAAACCATAAACACGATAAAAAACCCTACAATAAAACTCTCCAGCCAACTTAGAAACAGCATAAGGAGAAATAGGATCCAAAACATCATCTTCACACCTAGGAACACCGCGGCCCTCACCATAAACAGCACAAGAACCAGCAAAAACAAAACGCCTAACACCCGCATCAACACAAGCTTTCAAAACATTCAAAGTACCACCAACATTAACATCCTCCACCAAAACAGGGTCCTCAACAGAAAGAGGAACACTAACCACAGCAGCCAAATGAAAAACAACATCAACCCCCTCAACCGCCTTCCTGACAACATCAAAATCTCTCACATCACCATGAATCAAAACAAAATCATCACGACCTAAATGATGTTTTAAATTTTCCATTTTACCAGAAGAAAAATCATCTAAAACAATAATCTCAAAACCCTCAGAAACTAACCTATCAACCAAATGACTCCCAATAAACCCGGCACCACCAGTAACCAAAACCCTAACGCAACCACACAATTCCATCACTCTCTCTGTTGATGATCCCTTTTACTGAACAAGCGGCATATATAAATGTTTTAAATTTCGCGTTCTAAGTGTCAATAAAACAAATTAAAAGTAAACTATTAGGGTTTTCTATTTCACTTCTTTCTTCTACTAGAAATAAAATCAGTTAAAATTTAACTATTTTTTTGAGTTCTAATAGTCGAAGGAAACCTAGATATGGCTCGACATTCTTTAAGACCATTTATAAAGTTGGTATTTTTCAATAAAAAAATAGGATAGATGATTGATGAATATTAAAAGAAATTTTCTCAGAATTTTGTTTAACTCAATGAACAGAAAAGTAAACTAGTACTTACAATGCATCTTTAGATTTGAATGTTAATATTTCTAAGTAAAGGTCCCTTAATTTTTTTACAACTTGTTCCGGTTTATGATTATCAGGAAGTTCGTTTAGTATCTTCCCATCCCACTCTATTACTTTAAGACCACATGCTAGAGCTTCTAGTGCCGTTTTGCTCAAGTTTTTCAATAGATTTCCATTTTTATCTCTTCTAGTATCAATGTACCATGAGAATTCATTTAGAAATTTAGACATTTGTGAGTAGGGAATAGGATCACTGCTTCTATCGTGAATGGTTAGTTTTAGACCATATTTCTCCGCATAGAATTCCGCAAGGTCTCTTGCATTATATTCTATGTATAATGCAGTATTATCGTTATGTAGTCTAAGGGGTTTGAAAAGATCAGTATCAATGGGACTAGGGAGGTATATCGCATGCTTTGGTGCTCTCTCTAGAAGGTCTGGAGTTGAAACAAGTAGTAGATCTGCTTTACTCCAACGATTGCTTTTTTCTTTCCATAAGTTTCTAATATCAGTACCGTGATAATGAAGAACTACAGGTTTTTTCCGATATATTTTTTTAAGTAGAGGAACGATTTCATCGAGAGAATGAACATGAATAATGTCATATTTTCTTGAAAGTAAAAGAATTTTGGCTTTAAATACCTTTGCTAACGTATTCCAAGTTTCGCCGTATATAGTAAGACCAAATTTGTCAAAGTTTTTTCTCGTAACTACCCATGTATCCCATCCAAAAAGCTTCTTCTGCCACTTAGCGAGTGTACTTGCAACACCAGCGGTATTCCATATGTGAAGGACTCTCATAACAATCCCAGGTTTTATTTTAGTGCGAATTTTTAAATTAAATGCCTCAACTTTTGAAGTTTGTTCTGATATTAGTTTGTTTCGCCAAACATATTATTAACTTTATCCTCTTGATGCAATCTTTTGTTTTGTAAACATTAATGCTTGATTAGAACTTGTTGCGGCTATTCTCGGAATTCAAATGATACAAGTAAGTTGCCAGTTAACAACCGAGGACCAAAATGTAGTTATCAATATGATTTCTCAGTTCTATATATATAAAAACCTTATTTTGTTGATGTGAGACCATATAATAACATTAATTTACATCATTATCATTTTACAATTAAGTTTGTTAGGTAAGTATATTTGGAGGATGTATTCTTGAGAGTTCTACATGTTAGTCATGAGGGATTACCCGATGTACGTGTAGAGAAGGAAGTTATTTCATTAACTAAAGTGGGTGTAAAATGTTATTTTGCAGGTAGCTATGTCCAAACCTCATCATTTGGTTACAATGTCTTTGAAAAGACATACAACCTACCTTTTAATAGAATGGCAAACATCGGACTTCAGCCATGGTGGTATAAACTAAGAAAAGCATTCAGTAAAGTGTTAGCAGAGTGTAAGCCAGATTTAATACATGCCCATAATGTAATTGCAGCCCGTCTTTCCATGGAATTTAACATTCCCTTTATTTATGATGATCATGAATACTGGTCAAAAAGTAGTTGGAGTAGGATGGGGATAAAACCATCTCATATCTATCGCTCTATTGTATGGAGGAGGTGGGAAAGAGAGGTTTTACGTGAAGCAACAGCAGTTATAACTGTGAGTGACGAAATTGCTGAGGAACATAGATTATTTAATCGATGTGTTTGGGTTGTGCCTAATGTCCCACTTTGGAACGAGGTCAAGGATATTATGAGGTTTGATAACGTTAGGAAGAGGCTTTCATCCGTGTATGTTGGTTCTCTCTCCAGACCTCAACCTCCATTTAGAGATGTGAAAGGCTTCCTTGAGTTATTCCTGAAAAATAACATCGGAGATTTAACTGTGATTGGAGATAAGAGACTCAGAACACGTCCCCCCATTTACTCACTAGGTTTTTTACGGCACGATACAATGATGAAAGAGTTAACAAAACATCATGTAGGTATAATTCCATGGAAAAGACACCCATTTCACAAATATTCTAATCCAAATAAGGCATACGAATATGCCCATGCAGGTCTCGTAGTAATAGTACCAGATGATTTGAAACCAGTTATTAGAGTCCTTCACCCCTTCTGTGAAACCTTTAAGGATTATGATGAACTTGTCTCATTACTAAAATATTACATGAGTAATATAGGTGAAGCTATAGAGAAAGGAATAAAGACTATGCATCTTGTTCGTAAAACTTTTATATGGGAGAAGTTCGAAGAACGACTCTTTAAAATATATGATATAGCTTCATAGGATGTTTGATTAGCGAAATAGCTAATAATAGCATAAAATTAAGTTAATAAATAAAAGTTTCATCGTAACGGTGTTAAATACCTTTAACTTTAGTTAAGTTAATATGCGTGAATTCTTTTTGTAAAAATTCTAAGAATTATGTTTGTTGTATCGAAGATTTTGCCGAGAAAAGTAGAAGCTATAGGGCTAAGGTCCGTTCTATCATTTTGTAGAAGTCTGTGATTTTCTTTGGGGTGAAAACTGGTTTTATATTTGTGCTGTAGAAGCTACGAGGTACATGCATTCCCCTTTTCATCCCATGATCAGATACTATAAGTATGAATGCTGAGTCATCCAACCTTTTTTTAACTTCTCCCGCGAATTTATCCATTTCTTTATATATTTGAACAAGTTTTCGATATCTATTATAGTATAGGTGTCCAGCTACATCAGTTAGATAAACATGTGTCATCAATAGATCCCAGTTATCATTTAACCTTTTCAATACTATTTCTTTTTGTTTAAGAAAAATTTTTCTCCACTCATTAATTACCTTTTTTGTTAAAATAGGATTTCCAACGGCGTTAACAATTGAATATTTAAATTTTAGTTCTTCTGACTCTTTCCATTCATTGTACATAATTACGTTTATTGGCAGAGGATTTTTAGCTAGATCAAAAAAAGTGGGTAATTTTAAATCTTCACGCCTTGGAACTCTACGCTTTATTCCCATTAACTTTAAAAACGGCTCAAAGAGTTTTCCTATTCGTCTTATTGTGTAATATTTAACATTATGTTCAAAGAGAGTTCTTCTTATACCTTCTATGAATCTGTTACCTGTCGTCGTAAAAAAGTACATTTTGTGTTCCTCAGGTGGTTTCCCTGTGAGAAACGAGGACCATATCATTGGTGTGGCAACTTTAAAATAAGAAACATCGATGGTACCGTGGTAGTTTTGTAACAAGCTTTTAAGTTTTTCCTTTTGAACAATTTCTGCTTCCAGCCCATCAAACGCAAGTATAACAACCTTCATCGATTCTCCTCCGTGGTAATCATTACTACATCTCCGATTTTTCTAGAGAAAAGGTAGATATTTTATGTTAAAGGTTACTGAAATAGTTATTAAAATTATTTATTTAACCTTAACCTAGAATATTTGAAAGTTAAGAATAATTGTTTACCGAAGTAAAAACTTAGGTTGCATTGTTAACTTACTTGTAGGAAATAAAAGTTAAGTATATGTGGAACCAAACTAGAAAAGAATGCAGGAGGATTGTATTTATTGGCTAATAAGATTGTTATTGTGGCTAGTGGCGGTGGACATACAGGATACGCTGTTGCGTTAGCTCAAAGACTTATGAATCGGGCTAAAATGATATTTATCGTACCTGAGGGTGACTTATGGACTAAATCTAAGGTTGAAATGTACGGATCCATTGTGTATGTGAGGAAAGCTAGGGGACCTAGGGATAATCTCATTAAAGCGGTGCCTGGATTGATTAAAGCTGGAATAGAAAGTTTTCATATGGTGTCTAAAAATTACGATGCACTTGTAAGTAGTGGTAGCAATCATAGTGTTCCACCAGCAATAGTTGGTAAATTAAAAGGGTTAAAGCTGATTAATATTGAAAGTAGTGTTAGGTTTACTAGACCGTCAATGAGTGCACGATTTTTAGAACCTTTATCTGATCTTACAGCACTTCAATGGCCTGAACAAAAAAGGATACTTCCCAGTGGCAAATTAGTGGGACCTATATACGAGAAACCTCTTTATAAGCCGCATGATGAAGGTTACATATTAGTTACTGGAGGTACTTATGGACACAAAATTCTCTTTGATATAATCGATAAACTTGATCTAGATAGAATTGTTCTTCAAACAGGTAGAATAAATCCTGAGCCTTATAAGAAAAAACATAAAGATTGGATTGTGTTTGATTTTGACCCTGATTTTGGTAAATGGATCGCAGGAGCATCGGTAGTAGTTTCTCATCTTGGAAAAACGGTTTTAGATGCTGCTCTTACTTATCAAAAACCAGTTATTATAGCTTTGAATCCTGAATGGAGATATACAGCAGGCCGGGAAGATGCGGCGATTCTAGCGAAAAAACTTAATGCGGTACTAGTTGAAGAAATAACTCGAAAAAATATACTTAATGCTTTAAAAGAAGCAGAAAAACATGTACCTCCAAAATATCCCGATGGGGCACAAAAACTTGCTAATGAAATTCTTAAGATATAAATTACCCAAATTTCAAAAGATCTTCCAAGGCTTTTTCTATAACTGGTTCACAGTATTTTTCCCATGTAAGTTTTGGTGGGTTAGGTAGCTCTATTTCACCTCGTACAACTTTTGCTGTGATTTCGCCTAATTTATGAGGATCTACTACTAAGTAGTATTTTGATGGAGCTATTCCAGAAGCTATAACTGGTTTTCCAAAGAGAAAATACTCGGCTATTTTTTGTATTCCTTCATACGTATAGTATCTTCTATATGGGTTAGGTACGGGGTTTCGAGGTACTATTCCTATATCAGAGGCAGCCAAGTAGTTAGGTATTTCTTTGTATTGAACCCAACCGAACCATTTAACGGTTTTTGGGTATTTTTTAATGATTTTTTCAACTATGGTGTTTTCTGGACCATCGCCGACTATCCATAGTTCAGCATTTTCTTTATGTAGGGCTTTAGCTACTTGAGGTAGGAGATTTGCCCCTTCAACTATGCTAAGTTTACCTATGAATAATACTATTTTTTTCGATGGCAATATATTTTGTTCCTCTCTTATGTTTCTGTTTACGTAATTAAGCAAGTTGGCATCTGGGTAGTTGGGTAATATGTAAACTGGTTTTTTGAATTTTCTTGCATCCTTAGCAAGTTCTTTGGAGACACATATTATTGATGATGCATATTTCATGACTAATCTTTCAATAATCTCTGTTAACTTATAGTATACTCTATTGTTGGTTTCCGTATAAACTTCAAGGGCCCAAGGGCTTCTTCTATCATAAATATACTTTTTTCGTAGTAGTATTAGTGGAATGTAAATTATATCTGGTATATTTTCAATCCAAAAAAGGTCTGCTTTACATATTGCTATAGAAAACATTGATACAAGATATCTAATGACTGCTCTCAGAAGTCTGTTACGTATTTTTACTTGGGGTGCTGCCCATAGTCTAACATTGTGACCCTTTTTAACTAGGGTCTTGGCTATTTTTACTGCTCTAGGGTGCTTCCAAGCTTCCATAGAAGCTACAACTATCTTCATAACTATTCATCACCAAGATTTGGAAGTTTTTTTAGTTTAAATATCACTGTACCTCCACTTGTGTAGGGTGGCCCAGGGTCTGGACACTGTACGTATCCTTCGTCATCTTTTGATCCTATGCCTAGTTTTTTAGCGGAATATCCTCTTGCTAATGCTTGTAGAAAAGTCTGTATTGCTATGAACGCGTGCACACATACCTTGGTTTCTGGTTTTACTACGAGTTTGGGCATTTCAACTAAGAAACTATCACCTACCTCGTACACTGGACATTTTCCTCGCACTTCCACTATCTCTACCCGTATTCTCACTTTTACTCAACTCCAATTTGTTCAAGAAACTTCTTAGTTATGTTCGTTATTCTTTGTGATGCTTTTCCATCACCATAGAGAGTTACTGCATTGACAGGTTCAGGTTTATTGTCTAAAAATTTCCTTATACCATTTAGGATTTTTTCTTTGTTACAGTTCGTGATTATGTTCCAGCCGCATTTGACAGTTTCAATCCACTCTGTTGTTCTTCTCATGGTCACTACAGGTGTGCCAAGAACAAATGCTTCTTTTTGGAGACCACCACTATCAGTTAAAACTATAGCTGCATCCTTTGCCAATTTAAGACTCTCAAAGTAGCTTAAAGGTTTAATAAGATACACATCTTGATGTTCAGTGAGTTTTTCTAGTAAATTGTATTCTGATAATCTTTTCTTTGTTCTAGGGTGTAAGGGAAGGACAACTTTAAGACCATACTTTTCAGGTATGAGTCTAAGTGCTTCAACTATTTCCTTAAGTTTTTCAGGATAATCTACATTTTCAGCTCTATGGGTTGTCGTGTAGATGTAGTTGTTGGATTCAACCTCTACTGGTAACTCTGTTTTATCTATTTTATTCTTATACTGGATTATGTTGTCAATCATAACGTCTCCCGTTAGATATGCACGATTTTTGTCTATTCCTTCGTGAAGTAAATTTTGGTAGGCGGTTTCTGTGGGGGCGAAGAGTAGACTGCTCATATGATCCACTAGGACACGATTAATTTCCTCAGCCATGAAAGGTAATCTAGATCTGAGGCCAGCTTCAACGTGAAATACGTGGATGCCTAATTTAACAGCTGCTAATGCACCAGCTAACGCGCTATTAGTATCACCAGGTACAATGACAACTTTGGGTTTAATTTCGAAATAAGCTTTTTCAAGTCTCTCAAGCATTAAACCAGTTTGTTCACCATGACTACCGCTACCAACGCCAAGATGCATAATAGGTTCTGGTAAATTAAGTTCTTCAAAAAATACACGATCCATTTCATAATCGTAGTGCTGACCAGTATGAATTATTTGAAACTTTAAATCTTCATCTTTAAACGTTTTCACAAGTACAGCCAATTTAATGAATTGCGGCCTAGTACCAACTACTATAGTGATCAACGTTAACGCCTCGGGTCATAACGGCTTTATATGTAAATTTAAATATTTCCAGACATATTCCTATTTAATCTGTTCAATAAATATAAATAATTAAAGCTACACTTGCTAGTTTTTAAGTTCGTTGTTCGATGAATTAAATAATTTTGTCAGTATGCTTATTTTTGGTTCCAAAAAATAACTTTTATATGATACTGTTATCAAAGAACAAAGCTAAACAGATACTAGTTCATATAGTTTTATATCTAAAAATACAATAATAAGAGGTTCGATGTCACAGTACAAACAAAATAAAATATATATTGTCACTTCTATCTATCGGAAAAGATTTCACTAAAAATATATAGTTGTGGACACGGTTTGGTGATAGTCTTGGATGATGAAATTTTAAAGAGTGCAAAGATAACAGTGAGAAGTGGAGCGTTTTTGACCGTGGGCCGTATAATTTCTACGTTAATATCTTTTACAACAATGATTTTTGTCATTAGACTTCTAGGTGAAGAACAATATGGACTTTACGGATTAGTACTTGTTCCAATTTCTATGATTATGCTTTTTCGTGATTGGGGAATCCCCCCAGCATTAACAAAATACGTTGCATGGTTTAAGACAAGAAATCGTATTTATGAAATTAAAAAACTTATTATTTTATCTCTTTTTTTCACCACTTCTATCGGTATAATATTAACTATTATTACATCCACTTTAGCCACGTCAATTGCTGTATTTTATCGAAAACCTGAAGTTGCTCCATTAATTAGAATTGTATCCTTAGTTCTGCTTGCGGGAGCAATTTACAATGTTGCCTGGAACGTATTTTTAGGATTTGAGGATACAAAATATAACGCAGCTATGCTAGTAATCAATGCTATTATGAAGGGCGGTCTTGCACTTGTTTTAGTCTTGTTGGGTTATGGTGTTTTAGGAGCAATCATAGGTTATGTAATAGGTTTCTTTGCTTCTGCAATACTTGGAATACTCTTTATTCCTGGAGAAATTTCAAAATACAGAGGAAACAAAAGCAACAAAACCCCTACGTTGAATCAAGATTTAGGTTGGTGGGATGTACTAAGGGTTCTTTTGGGTTTCGGTTTTCCATTGGCAGTTGCGAGTATAATTGCTGGTTTTGGTAAGCAATTTTATAGTTTTATAGCTGGTAGATATTGTAGCAAATGGGATTTTGGTAATTACAGTGCTGCAACTACTTTGTTAACTCCGTTACCCATTTTAGCCATGCCCATTTCAACCGTATTGTTTCCGGCGTATTCCAAAATTAATGGCGTAAAAGAACGTAAACTTCTTGACTCCGCGTTCAGATTAGCTGTAAAATATGTCTCATTGTTAATAGTTCCAGTAGCCGCACTTATTATGGGGCTTTCAGAACCTTTAAAGGAGGTGCTTTTTGGTAAAAGTTTCCCTGATGCTTCATTTTACTTAGTGCTTTTAGCAGCTGTATATTTATATACCACAATTGGTTATCTTAACCTTGGTCCGTTATTGTCAGGGCAGGGATATACGAAAACTGTAATGATCGCCAACTTATTAGGACTATTGGTGGGTATTCCGGTAAGTTTTTTGGTTATACCTTTGTTAGGTATTGTTGGTTTGATTTTAACGAATATTGTGGTGGCAAGCATATTAACAGCGTTTTTCCTTGTTTTTATTAAAAAGAAATTGGGAATTACTGTTGAGTGGGAATGTTCTATTAAAATTTTGTTAGCTGGTTGTCTTAGTGGTTTTGTTGCATATTTTTTGCGGATGTGGATTAACGGTCATCCCATTGTTGAGTTGCTGATTGGAGGATTCGTGGGTCTTGGTGTATATATTTTCATTGTTCTGATTACTCGTGCTTTAACTATGGAGGATATTCGTAATCTTAAAGTTATTTTTGGTAGTATTCACCCTCTTAAACGTGTTTTGAAACCACATGCAAGGAAAATAGAGGAAATTTTAAAGAAAATACTTGAATAATAGTTATAAGATATAAATTTATCAACAATGTGAAAAACCATAAGTTTAATTTAGTTTCAAATTTGCTACTCACCCTAAAAATATTACAATATCAAGAAATTGCTCAATTTCACTTCAAATATTATTGTGGGGGCTTGTCTTGAATTTAGATAAAATAGCGGTCTATGGTCTTGGTGGTATTGGTTTAGGTATTTGTGCTGCTTGGATCAGAGCTGGATATAAAATTATCGGCGTCGATATAGATAGCAATAAGATTAGGGATATCAATCAAGGAATTGTTAGACATCCCGATCCTCTAGTTATCGAAACTGTCTCAAAAGCTGTTAAGGAAAAACATTTTCACGGGACCGTAGATGGCGTTGAAGCTTCCAAGTTAAGTAAAATTAAGATCGTCGCTGTACCTCTATTTATTAAGGGAAGAGACCCAGATTTTACGGCCATAGATGATGCCGTTAATAAAATTGCTAAAGGACTTAAGAAGGACGATATTGTCATAGTAGAAACTAGTCTTCCACCTGGAACCACCATGAAAAGAATAAAACCAATACTTGAATCAATAAGCGGATTAAAAGCTGAAGAAGACTTCTTTCTCGCACACTCCCCTGAAAGAGTTATGATTGAACATGTTGTTAAAGATATCGAAGAATCCTATCCGAAAATTATAGGCGGTGTTGGACCAAAGTCCACCGAAATTGTAGCTCAATTATATACAAAAATAGCGAAAAAGGGAGTCATCAAGGTAATGAATGCCACAGCCGCAGAGTTTGAAAAACTCATCGAAGGCGTCTACCGTGACGTCAACATAGCACTTGCAAACGAGCTAGCTAAGCTTGCCAAGGCACTAGGGATAGACTTTGAAGAAACTAGAATAGCAGCCAATAGTCAACCCTATTCACACGTCCATAAGCCTGGACCAGGTGTCGGAGGAATATGCATACCAGTATACCCATATCTATTAACGTGGGTTGCGAAAAACTTTGGCATCAAACTTGAATTAACATCATTAGCCAGAAAAATTAACGAAGAGAGGCCTAGAGAGGTTGTTAAGCTTGTCGAAGAAGCAATAAACCGATTAAATAACAGTAAACCCGTTATAGTCATTTTAGGTATAGCCTTTCGTGGTGGCACTAACGATACGAGAAATTCTCCTTCCTTGGAGATAGCAAAAACATTGGCAAAAAAATACAGAGTTAAAGTTTTTGATCCATATATAAAACCCTCAATACTTCAAAATTTAGGTTTTGAAACCGCGTCTAGTCTCGAAGAATTGTTAACAGGAGTAGACATTGTTATTATAGCTACAGATCACCCTGAATTTAAAAATATAAATCTCCATGAAATTAAAAAATTAAGTGGCAAGGATAAAATGGCAATAGTCGACGCCAGAGATTTAATTGAACTTAAAGATCTTCCATCCAACATAATATACACAGGAATCGGAAGACCTTGGATAGAGACATAAGTTCATCAAAAGAAATAGAATTCCTATATTTTTGCTTAAAATAATAAATTATAATAATGCTAATACTAAAATATCCATTTTCTATAATTTATGATGTTCTTCTAACAAAGATAAAAATTCATAAAGATCATTGTAAGTGTCTGATTTAAGTTAGGCGGTTTTAGGTAAAATATGAAATAAAGACCAGACACAAGAGGAATGTATAGTACAAGGATTTCTAGTATTTTATTTGCAGAAACAGCTAATCTACGAGGTAAATAAACAATTTGTGATCCAGCTAAGCTTTTGAAAATATTTTAGAAACTTCTTATCGATTTAATCAATAATTAAGTTTTTTATGAGGATAAAGCAGAAGACTGAGAAAACATGAAGCCTCATGTAATTCGCAGTTACAAAGTAGTTTTAAGCTCGAAGATTTTATAAAGAGATATTTTTAAGCATTTGAGGGATAGCGTTAGACTTGCTTTAATACGTTATGAGAATCGCTGCTAGAAACTTAGCTAAAGGGGGCTAGATTAATAGATGCATGAAGGTAAGTCTCATGGTTTTCTTAGGAGGTTTTCTTTTATTCGTGGAAATGTTCTTGTTGTAGCTGTTACTGTTGGGTTTTGGTCTTTTGGTATGAGAATGACTCAGTCCTATGCTTCTTTATACATTCTTGCTCTTGGCGCTTCTCCATTTATTTTGGGCATCATTAGTGCTGTTTCAACTTTTGTTTTAGCTTTTATACGTATTCCTGGAGGATATATTGCCGATCGATGGGGTAGAAAAAGAGTTATTTATTCTTTAACTTTCTTTGTTGCTTTAACTTATTTTATTTATGCTTTTGCGATCGATTGGACATGGATTTTAGTTGCTGCAATCCTTTCAAGCTTAAGTTTACTGTACCAACCTGCTCTGCAAGCTATTGTTGCTGACAGTCTTCCCCCTGAAAGTAGAGGCATTGGATACAGCATCATACGTCTTCTACCCGTAATTGTGGGGATTCCCGGGTCTATCATTGCTTTGATTCTTGTGAAAAATATGGGTCTAGTCCCAGGTATGCGAATAGCTTATGTCATTGCTGCTGTTATGGGAATTATGGCTGCTTTATTTAGATGGCTTTTCCTAAAAGAAACTTTAACTAGGCATGATGATTTTAAGGCTAATGATGTTGGAGAAATCTCTAAGGAAGTTTTCTCCAAGCTTTTTGAAGCTATGAAAAAGGTTAGAAAAGATTTCTTGAAGCTTCTCTTTATTTATTGTATGTTTAGCTTTGCGGCTTCCTTTATTCTTTCAGGTAGAGGTGCTGGGGAAGTTGCTGGAGCTGGTCTTTGGATGGTTTTTGCGATAGATGTTTTAAAGCTTAGTGAAGTTGATTGGGGATGGATTGTTACTTTTGCTAGAATTGTAACTGCCTTCTGTATTATTCCCATAGGTCTCCTTGTAGACACGATTGGCAGGAAAAAATCTCTTATAATTTTTCTTTTGTTAGCATCTATTTCCGCGTACTTGTTTATTTATCCGCCTAGTTTTTACATGATTTTCCTTGCATATTCTATTTATGTAATTGCACAATTTGGCCTTATGACGGCTTATCAATCAATGAGAGCAGACCTAGTTCCACTAGAAATGAGAGGAAGAGTTATAAGTGGATCTGCATTAATAGTTAGCCTTGTTTCAGTTCCAGCAAGTATTCTTGGAGGATACTTCTACAATTATGTAGATCCCCGAATACCATTTACAATTTTCGCAATAGTAACCTTGATATGTGCTATAATTACAGCAATTAGCCTCAGAGAACCAGAAACAAGGGAAAAATAAACACTAAATATGTTATTTATTTTTAAGATAGCTATATAAGTTTATTAAGGTATTTTCGTCTCCAAATCCTCCTGCTTTCGTTATTAAAAACAGTTCCTTACCTCTATTAAGTTTAACATTGCAGAGAGGTATTCCTGGGAGTACCTCGTCAACTATGTCTACATGTTTTGCTTTTATACTTTCTAAAAACGCGTAAGCGGTATCGCCTCCAGTTACTATAATTTTTGTTAAATGAGGAACCATGTTTAGAATATTATTAGCTATATTGGTTAATGTTTCAAGAATAATATTTCTAAGGTTTGCTTTACTCATATTTTTCTTTGCTGCCAATGTTAGAACTTCATCCACTTCATTTCGATTATCTGCAGTTCTTATTACAACGTCTACACCATTTTTTAGTTTTGAAACAATCTTCTTAACATATGCATTGTACGGATAGGGTTTTGTGGGTTCCAGGATTAAAGGTTCTATATCTATCTTGATGTACGGTATCTGAGTTGTGGAAATGAGTTTTTCTACTTGTCTTATAGATATTTCATTTACAGAAGCAGCAATTATCATTACTAGAGATCTTTTCTTATCCTCTTTCAGTAGTTTTGCTAGAGGGGAAGCCAGCCCTGCGGATCCGCTTGCAACAAGTTTGAAATCGTCTTTTCTTAATTTTATGTATGCGATAGCTATATTTTCCAAGTGCTGAGTTGTTGCAGCATCAAAAGTTAGTATTTTATACCCAGATTTTATGGCATCTATGATTTTTCGCTCTATTTCCAAGCTTCCTTTGGCAACAGTTTCTATGTCTATATGTTTAATGTTATATTTGGACTGAGAGGCAATTATTGTGGGTAAATAGGATTCTGCGATAGGAGTATGTGGATCTTTTGAAAAAGATGTTTGTGATAAGGGAATGCCTCGAACAAGTTCATATCCACCTACTACCATTCTTCCCTGTTCCATAAAAGCTGGAGTTAGAAGCACAGCATCTAAATCAAGTATATCTATAAGCGCATCTATTTCTGATCCTATATTACCACGCAAGGTAGAATCTATCTTTTTATAAATAATATCATAGCCGAGATTAGTTACTAATTTAGATGTTTCTGCTATTTTTTCATACGCTTTTGATGAAGATAACGCTCTAGTTTCTGTATCAAGTACCAACACATTTATTTCATCATTATCCAAAATAGTTGGTAATGTTAACGGGTCATCTACGATAACGGTACGAGTTTTCAGACCTGCAACTGTGAATTTCACACCTGTGTCGAGAGCCCCTGTTAAATCGTCAGCTAAAATACATAGTTTTCTGTTCTCTCCCATTTAACTATCCCTGCCTATAGTTAGAGAGTATTCTTATATTTTGTTGATAGATATTTTGTTAAAGAGTTTAATATAACTATGTTCCATGATTTTAGAGTAGGAGAAATTGTTATGGGAATAAAAACTATTGAATTAAACTGCGGAGTTAGTAAAATTCATTTTGATATAGATGAGAGGAACATTTTAGAGATACTGACGCCAAACAGAATTTCTGTAACTAAAAATATTGAGGATATTATTGTGGATGCTTTGAAGAAACCTATAAGTACCGCTTCTTTGGAAGAAATTGTTAAAGGTAAGAGAAATATTGTTGTGGTGGTTGATGATTACACCAGGTTAACACCAGTAGATAAGATAATACCAGTTATTCTGGAGAAGTTTAATGATGCGGGAATAGATGATTCGATGATAAAAATAGTTGTGGCTTTAGGTACTCATAGACCAATGACCAAAGATGAGATAGTTTCTAAGTTCGGTAAAGAAATTACTAAGAGGGTTGAAATAGTAAATCATGAGTTTAGAAATCCTGATGCTTTAATTGATCTAGGTGTTACCGAGAATGATACGCCAGTTCATGTAAATAAGCTAGTTGTAAATGCTGATTTTAAAATCGGTATAGGTAACATTGTCCCTCATCACATATGTGGTTTTTCAGGTGGAGCTAAAATAGTGGTGCCAGGTGTTTCTGGTGAGACTACAATAGGTGCGGTACATTTACTTAGCACTACAACTAGACGTAATTATCTTGGAATTGTAGATAATATTGTTAGACATGAAATGGAGAATGTAGCACGAAGAATAAACTTTAATGTCATTGTCAATGTTGTTTTAGACCCATTTGGTAACGTTGTGAATGCTGTTTATGGTGATCTGGTTAAAGCTCATAGAACTGGAGTAAAAATCTCTCAACAAATATATGGTGTAAAAACGGTCAGTGTTAAACCCGATATTGTTATAGCAAATTCTTATCCAGCTATTTTAGATTGGTGGCAAGCTCATAAGGCTCTGTTCCCAGCTGATATGCTTGTTAAAGATGGAGGAACGATAATTGTGGTTGCCCCTTGTCCAGAAGGAGTGTCGAAAACTCATCCAGAGTTATTAGAATATGCATGGAAAGATGCGCAAGAAATAATTGAGATGGTTAGGAGAGGCGTTGTAAAGGATAAGGTTGCTGCTTCTCTTCTCATTACATGGGCTAAAATACGTGAAAGAGCTGAAGTTTTACTTGTTTCGCAAGGTCTTTCGCCAGATGAAGTAGAAAAATTAGGTTTTAGATATTTTGAAAATATTGAAAAAGCTCTTGATTACGCGTTTAAGAAGCATGGTAATAATTCTAAGGTAAGTATTTTGACCCATGCAGCTGAAACTCTACCTGTTGGTGGTGATTAGGTTGTTTAAGCCTTTGATAGCTGTGACTATGGGTGATGCAGCAGGTTCAGGCCCCGAAATAATTGTAAAAGTCTTACAGAAAAGAGGTGTTCAAGAATTTTGTAAGCCAATTATTATTGGAGATGTAAAAGTATTTAAGAAAGCTATTAAGATCATTGGAGCTCAAAATATGAATGTAAACGTAGTAGAGAGGGTTGAGGACGCTGTTGATGAATCTAATACGATGAATATTTTGGATCTAGGTAACGTAGATGTTGAAAAATTGGTTTACGGTAAACCTTCAACAATGACCGGGAAAGCAGCTGCCGAATGTATAATAAAGGCCGTAGAACTTGCAGTGTCAGGCAGGGTACATGCGATTGCAACCGCGCCAATTAGTAAGGAAGGACTACATATGGCTGGTTATCCCTACTTAGGACACACAGAGTTTCTTGCTGATCTAACTAGAACCAAAAATTATGTGATGATGCTTGTGGTCGGAAATTTGAGGGTTTCTCACGTTACTACACATGTACCACTTAGAAAAGCCATCGAGTTAATAAGAAAGGATAGAATATTGAAGGTGATTAAGCTTACATATAATGCTTTGGTTAATTGGTTTAACATATCTAATCCAAGACTAGCTGTTGCAGGACTTAATCCACATGCAGGGGAAGGAGGACTACTTGGTGATGAGGAAATAAAAGAAATAAGATTGGCCATAGAAGAGGCTAAATCTAAGGGAATAGAAGCTTCAGGACCTTATCCTCCTGATTCAATATTTTACAGAGCTTACTATGGAAAAGAATTTGATGCTGTTGTAGCAATGTACCATGATCAAGGCCATATAGCTGTAAAAATGGTGGGATTTATGGAAGGTGTAAATGTAACACTCGGCTTACCCATAATAAGAACATCGCCAGACCACGGTACTGCATGGGATAAAGCTGGTAAAGGAACAACTGATGAAACATCCATGTATAATGCGATAAAGTTAGCAGCAATATTAGCTCAAAACAAATATAGGCAAGCCCGTTCAAATATCCGCTAAAATAACTAAAATGTAAAAAATATCTTGGAGAATTTAAGCACTTTAAATCTTTGGTGATTAGTAGTGTCTGAGATTCTAGATTTGTGCAGCACTTTTCTGAAGTTGTTTGCCCGTGGTGGTATTAAGGTTAGATCAGCTTTACTTGTTGTTGTGATTTTTACTAGTTGCATTGTTGGTTTATTTTCCATATTTTCTTCTTATAGTAGCGAATTAAGCTTAGTTTTTGAAACTTGGGCTTCTAATGAGAACTTGTACGTTTCTGGCGAGTTTTTTAAGGGGTCTATTAATGTGACTGTTTATTATGTGGATTTTGAAGGTGCTGAGGGTCTTTTGGTTCTTGTTGATGACATTGAAGGTTATATTGATTTGCATGGTTGCCGTGTTGAAGGTAGATTACCTTCTGTTGAGAATGAAGTTGTTGCTGGCTTTAGACTTGGTTTTCAAGTTGGTGATAACCTAACAATTATCAATACGAATTTAACAATTGTTGGTATCATTTTTTGTGATGACTATGTTTCCTATTCTGTTGTTGGTTCCTCCTCTTTGAACATCAGCTTGGAAAACGGGTTCAAATTTTATGAAGGACGTATAACTAAGGAAAAAGATCAGAACGGTGTCTTTGCTCCTTCCATCACTTCTCTTTTCTCTTCTGTTTTACTAGAAGTTTGGCGTTCCTTCTCCATAATATTAGCCGTTTTAACCATCTGTCTTGTTATTGGCGTCTTTTACGCTGGTTATGCTCTTGTTTTAGAATCAAAAGATGTTTTTGAAAAGTTAAGACATCTTTCTCCCTCTTTAAGAAAACTTATAATCGCTTTGTTTTTTGCTTCACTTATTGTTTGTTTATGTGGTGTTTTAATGGGGGTTGCTCTTGGTTTTTTGGGCTCATCCATTTTTTCAGTTACTATTTCTTTGGTTTTCGGTTTTCCTTATGTTCGACCTGTTTTTCCACAGAGTTTACTTCCCTTTAGCATGGCTATATTAGTGGCTTCTTGGGCATCTTTTAGTATCAGTTTGGTTTTCTGTTTTGTTCGCAACATTAGGGAAAAGGGTTCATGAGATTTATATGTTAATGAATCATTAAAATTATGTTAGGTGTAGGAGTAGGGGTGCGTTTTAGTGAAGAGTTTATGGATGGTTGGTTTTAGAGTTTTCGGTTTTCGTAGGTTTGTTTTGCTTTTTGTTGGTGTTTTTGTTTTTTCTTTTTGTGTTTCTCTTGTTGTTTCTCATACAATGGTTTATGTCTTTGGTGTTAGGCGTGTTTTGGGTGGCGTTATTTCTAAGGATTGTGTTTTGGTCGTTGGTGAAGGTTCTAGAAGTGTTTTTACTGCTTGGACTCCTGCCTTTTATGCAGATATTTTATCTAGTGTTTTTAATACCTCTGTTTACCCTATTACTTTCACTCCTACCGTTGTTAATGGTAATTCTATCGTTGTAAGAGGAATTGATGAAAGGGGTTTAGAGAACTATCTTGATGCTATCATTGAGAATTCAAATAAAATTGATGTTGATGATCTTTGGGTTTTGGTTGGTGTAGAAGCCGCTGAGAAATTTCATTTAAAAGTTGGTGATTTTGTTGTTGTTCCTAGCCCCTTAAATGATAATATTTTTGTTTTGATTGTTCGTGGAATTTATAGTTTTGGTGATTTTAGAGATTATGAGCTTGTTGTTCCTCTTTGGATCGGCCGTAAACTTAATGGCATGGGCGAAGACATGGCTTCTGCTGTTGTTATAGAACAAGTTAGTTTAGAGGAGGTTAATGATGCTCTTAAACCTAGGAATTTAACTATTGATTACGGTTTTCCCTTTGATGGTTGGCTTCTTGTTGAATGTAATGGTAGACCGATTGCTTCTAGTAAGGTTATAGCAGGTAATGGTTCTGTTGAGTTTAGATTACCTCGTGGGGTCTACGAAATTGTTTATCAAGCTGCCAATGTTACCTATGGTTTAGGTCGTATCGACTTAGCGAGTGATTTGAGAGTTGAGTTTTTTGAAGAAGTTGGGCTTATTGAAGTTAAAATTAAGGTAGATTTAGATTCCTCTATTTATCTTATTTCCTCTAATGGTACTAAGTTTGAAGGTATTCGAATCAATGAATATATTGTTTTTAAGGTCCCCCCTGGTGGTTACGTTTTGGAAGTTGATGGCAACGAGTATAAGATTTATGTTTTTAGAAGCGTTTCAATCGATCTTAGTTTCATTTCTAGCGAGGGTTTTGAGGTTATTTTTGAGGTTTTGAGTTTTGATGGTAATCCGGTTGAAGATTTTGGTTTTACAATTGAGTCTGATGGTTTTCTTGTTTATTCTGGTTGGAGTGAGTCTTCACAGTTTTATGCTAGATTACCTGCTGGCGAATATGATTTAACCGTTTTTAAGCCTCCTTCATTATATGTGAAAACAAGTTTTAGGATTGAGAGGTCAAAAAAGATTGTTGTAAAGCTTCCTAATGTTGTTAGTAATCCTGAAAGAATTGGTGGCCCTGTTTTGAAAACTGTGGTTAGGGCTCTAGGGTCTGAAGAAGCTTCTGAGCTTGCTTTTAGAAGATTTGTTGGTTTAACCGGGGCTGTTATAGTCGCCACAGCTATTTTTTTAGCTTCTCTTCTCCTTATTGCTGCTGTAATGGTTGAGAAACAGGCTTTTACATCTGTCTCATATGCTATAGATGTATTTCTCAGCCTTAGAGCTAGTTATATTCTTTTATTCGAAATTTTTGGTTTTCCTTCTCTCTTAGTTTCTATCTTTGCTTGTATCTGCGGTTCTTCCTTTGCAATATTATTAACTTCTCTCTTTGAATATGTTTTTTACCCTTCTTTTCTTGGGTATGTTATTCCTCTAGGCGTTTCGTATCTTTTTGTTTTCCCTGCAGTTTATACTTTGCTGGCTTGGCTTATTGGTTTTGTTTATCCTCTTAGAAGGAGGTATGCTGAATGAAGAGGGTCTCAGGTTTATTCCTAGTTTTTTTCATTAGCTTTTTAGCGCCTCTTTTACCCTTTCTTATTCATGGAGCTCCCTTTATTTCTGATTGTTGGATACATATGAAGATTGCTTTTGATGCTATTTCCTCTGGAATTTTACCTCTAGAATACAATTATTCTGGTTTGACTTATAATGCTCAGTGGCCTCTCATAAATGCTCTTTTTACATTTATTATTTTGATTTGTGGTTTTAATGTGTTATATGTCTCTCAGTTTGTCCCTTTACTAGCTGGGCTTTCCGCTATTCCTCTATATTTAGTTGTTAAAGGAATTTCTAAAAATGTTAAAATTTCTATTTTTGCTACCCTGCTTTATAGTCTTGAAGGATTTCATGTAGTTTTTACTTCAAGTGTTATGAAAGAGACAGCAACACTCTACGTTTTGATTACGTTTGTTTTTGTTTATTTTTTATTTTTCTCTGGCAGAACGAGTTGGAAACATTTAGCGGTTTTACTACTTTTGTCTTGTGGGTTATTGCTCGGTCACCATTATTTGTCTCTGTTTGCACTTGTTTTCGTTTGTTTTGCCACCTGTCTTTCCGCTTGGAGTTATTTACAGCCCAGAGAACATGATGATACTTTTCCTTGGCTCGTTCTATCTGCTCTCATATTTATCTCTGTTTTTACTCTAAGAGCTATATTTCTATGGGAAGGATTTATCACAATTTATGATATTGCTTATATTTTTGTTCCTTTGCTGTTTTCATCCTTTATCATTACTCTATGGGTTAGTCGTTGCTGTGTTCGAAAATCTCATGTCAGTAGGTTTCCAAAGTTTTCTCCTCTTCTAGTTATCATTGCTTTTATTTTGAGTTACTTTGTTATCTCTGGTAGAGTTTACTTTGTCGTCTCTCCGCCTTCTCGTTCGGCTTTATTTTTTATTCCAGGTTACTTTTTAATCGGTTTTCTTAGTGTCTTGGGGTTTTCTAGAGCTTCTGGTTGTAATTCTGAAATGGTTTATGTGAGAACTTACTTTTCTTCTTTTGTTTGTGTCATTTTTGCTTCTTTTCTCTGGGGATTTGATGAAATCGGTATTTGGCTTGTTGTTAAGGCTTCTCATCACTTTGCTCCTGTCATGGCCCTTGCTTCAACAATTTTACTAGCTAGAACTTCAGAAAGAATTAAAAGGGTTTTTTGTTTGCTTCTAATTTTAGGCACTTTGGTCTCCTTTGGTGCTGGGATTCGCTGCATTGTTTTCAAGGATCCTGAGCTTGGTGGAATTGCAGCTTATTATAGTGGTGAGATTTTTGAGATTGGAAGCCTGTCTAGGTTTATGGACGGGTCTTCGAAGATTTATGGAGGCGTTCAATGTAGGACTCTTCTCATGTTTTATGGTGTTTCAGATGTTTCTGGTTTACAGCCTTTTGGTTTTGATTCTGGTTTTTATGTGGTTTTGCGGAGTAATTGGGAGGGTGGATTTTTTGTGGGTGGGGGATATCAATGGGTAAGTGGTGAATTTGTGCTTAATGAACTTAATGTGGATAGTTGCGGAGTTGTTTTTAGTGGAGGTTATGTTCAAGTATTTTGGAAGTTTGAATAACTTATGGAGATTGGAGTCAGCTAGTTTACAGGTGGGATAAGATGGAATATGCTCTTCAACTCTATAGTGTTTATAAGAGTTATTTTATTGATTTATTGGAAATCAAGGTTTTGAAGGATATTAATTTAGATCTTAAGCTAGGCGATGTGTTGTGTGTTATGGGTCCAACAGGCAGTGGTAAGACTACTCTTTTGAAAGTTGCTTCTGGGTTTTTGAAACCTGATAAGGGTAAAGTTAAGTTACTTGGTGTCGATATTTATGGTCTTTCTCAAAAAGATAGAATTAGGTTTTTGAGGAAAAATGTTAGTTTTATGCCTCAAGAAGACGTTTTAATTTGGGAACTTACTTTGTTTGAGAATGTTGAGTTACCTCTACTCATTTCTGGTGTACCTAAAAAGAAGAGGTGGCGAATAGTTGAAGATGCTTTGAGTCTTGTTGAGTTGGACGGTTTGGAGAATAGGCTGCCTAGTGAGGTTAGTGGTGGAGAAAGGAGAAGAATTTTACTTGCTAGGAGCCTTGTTTTTATGCCTAAGATTCTTTTTGCTGATGAACCCACAAGTAATCTGGACTCTAAGACCGCTTTAAGAATTGTTGACAAACTTTTAGAACTTAACAAAGAACATGGGTTAACTTTGCTTGTTTCAACTCATGATCCTCTAGTTGCTGAAAAACTAGGTAAAACTATTTTGATTAGAGATGGAAAACTAGTGGAAAAATAGAAAAATGAAGATTATATTTTGTGTTAAGCTTTTATTAAGAGTTTATGGTAAGAGTATTTTCTTGTTACGGCTGTTATTGATAGTGCTGTGGTTAGTATAGCTAGGGCTGTAAATATTGGTGTTAGTCTAATGCCCCATGGAGTATAGTTTAAAATTAATCCTACTAGAGGCACTAAAGCTAAGCTTAATCCTATAGATAAAGCCAATCTCTCTAAAGGTTCCAAGTCTTCCTCTTTTGGATATAAAGTTTCTATCAAGGTGTGTCCCGGTAAGTATAGAATGAAAAGGGATCCTAAAACATATCTAAGGTATATGTAGGGTGGATCCTGTGGAAGTAGATAAATCGCTGTAGCAGTTAAAGTTATTAAGATTACTATTGTCCAAAACCATGCCCCATATATAGAGAAAACATAACGCGGTAATGTTTTTGGAGGATTAGGATCTTCTATCTCCACTTCTCCCTTTTTCCATAAATCATGAATATACTTTGCAGCTTCATGCTTCTTTATATGTAGTCTTTCAGCTACCTCTTCCACCATTTCTTTAAGTGTTAGGGTTCTTGTGTGTCGAATTACATTGAGAACCCTTTTTTCCATTTCTTTTTCCATAAACTCACCTACAAATAATCGGAATTTGCAAGGTTGTTGATTACATTTTTGTATTATGTGTTATTTTTATATGGTAATAGTAGATTTATGTGTTTATATGCAACGTTGTTGAGAAAGATGGGTGAGGAGACTTGGATAAAATTATGAGACGTTTATTTGTTGTAACAATTTTATTTTTCATGTTGACGTTTCAAATTGTTTCTATTATGGCTTTATGTTTACCCCCAAGTTCGCTAAGTAGTGAAAATATATCTAAAGTTGATAATGTCGTTGATGAGGCTAGAGAAAAGGTTTATGAAGCCTATCGTGCTGTCGTGGATGCTGAAGCTAGTGGTGGTAATGTAACTGGTCTCGTTGATCGTATTAATGAAGCCATCGATCTTGTTAGAAGGGCGGAGAAGATTTCTAAAGATGATCCAGAACAGGCTGCTATTTTAGCTGAAAGAGCTATTAATATTGCTAATGAAGTTTTAGACGAAGTGGGAATTGTCAAGGAAGAAGGGTTAGCTTTGAGAAGGTTCCGTCTTTTTCTAGGGATTTCTTCTGGCGTCTTATTTGTTTTTTCAGGGTTTTTGATCTATTTTTATGGTCCTAGAGTTTTTTGGGGTCTCTGGGTTAGGATTAAGGGTGACTGGAAAGTTAGGAAGAGTAGCAGAAGGCCTAGAAAGGGATGGCTTGTTGATGAAGAAGTTTTTGCTGTCGTTTTAGCCATACTTGTTGTTGTTAGTGTTTTTGCTGTTGCACAAACGTTTTTTGCAGGTAGGGTTGTCGAACCCTTTTCTGAACTAGGCGTTCTAGGCCCTTACATGAAAATCGGAGATTATCCAAGGGAAGTTCACATTGGCGAGAAATTTAAGCTCTATATATACGTTGGGAATCATATGGGTCGTGTCATGTATTACATCGTTTATATAAAGCTAGGAAATCAAAGTATTCCACTCAATTTTACTTATCCTTATCCTGCTCCTATAATTGTGGGTTATGAGAGGATTATAATGCATAACGAGTCCTGGATATTTCCTATATACCTATCAATTAATGAAACAGGGATCAATTATAGACTTGTATTTGAACTATGGATTTACAACGAGACAACAATGAGTGAACAATTTCATCAAAGAACTTGCCAGCTTTGGCTAAATGTCACAGAATAACATAATAATATAATTTCTCTACTATTTTAGGGAAAGATGTACCGATTTATGTTATAATCAAAAAATTAGAAACTTTGAATGTTGCTGTAAAATTAAGAATTTCTTTAGATTTGTTGAAAATTGCTGTTCTTAACGTTGAAAAGTTAAAAGATTTTATTGGAGAATGTTTATGAAAAAATATGACATTTTGGAAGCTTGTTTCTATTTAGTAAGTTTTATTTGTAAGGTTTACTTGTGTTGGTATGGTGAGTTGTTTGAAGGTTATTTTAGTTGGGGTGGATGGCGCTACATCTTGGATTATCGAAGAGTTACTTTTCGGGCTTAGCGGTTTTAATAGGTTAGCAAAAGATGGAATTCTTTGTAATTTGAAAACTACTTTACCGCCTTTGAGTAGTTGTGCTTGGGCTAGTATTTATACAGGTGTTAAGCCTAGTAGGCATGGTATGTTTGATTTTGTTGGTGTTGAGCACGATTATAACGTTAGAGGCTTAGGCTTTGTTAACGGTTTAAAATTTCCTGTTTTTTGGAGTTTGCTTGGAAAATTCGGGTTTAAAAGTGTTGTTGTGAATCCTCCAATGGTCTATCCAGCCTTTAAAGTTAATGGTGTTTTGGTTTCAGGTTGGCCTTCTCCTAGAGTATCTGTTTATCCTGATAGGTTTAGAAGAGTTTTGAAAGAAGTTGGATATAAGATTGATGTTGATGGTTTAGAAGGTCGTTTTAGGAAAGATCCAGATGCTACTGTTGACGATTTAGTTGAAACTGCTAAAACTCGTGGTGAGGCATGTTTAAGACTTGCTGAGGAGGTTGGAGACTGGAACTTGTTGTTTCCTGTTTTTACCGTTTGTGATCGGATTCAGCATTTTGCCTTGGGGCGTAAAGAATGGAAAAAATGGGTTTTAAAGGCTTATAGAGTTGTTGATGAATTTATTCAGCAAGCTTTGAATTTGTTAAAGGAAGAAGAAGGTCTGTTATTCGTTGTTTCTGATCATGGTTTTCAACCAATTAGAAAATCTTTTCTTATAAATTCTTGGCTTGTAAAAACGGGTTTCGCTAAATTGAGATATAGTCGTTTTCGTTCTTTAATTAGAGAATACATTGTTAATAATATTAATTTGAGAACTATTTATTGGGGAGCTTCCAACCGAAGACTCGCTACCCTAGTTGGAAAGATTGGTAGTTTGTTTTTGGGCGGGGCTCCTTTACATGGAAGGTTTAGTGTAAATGATTTCATTTTAAGGAAGACTTTAGCTTTTGCCTCTGGTACTATTAGTCCTACTACTTTCATTTGGATTAATGATGAAAGGTTTAAACAATTTGCTGTTGAAAAATCGAAGAAATCTGATATAAGAGAAAAAATTGTGGACGGTCTTTTTAAAGTTAAGGATCAGAGTGGTATAGCGATAGTTAGAGATGTTGTGGAGGTTGAAAATCTTTATACTGGTAATGGTAAAGGAGATATGGTTTCTCCTGATTTAATGGTTGTTGCTAACGACGGATATACTATTGATCCTTGGTATGTTAGTTCAGGCTATGTGGTTAATCCTAGTGTTTATAGACATGGAGACCATAGTTTTGAAGGAGTTTTTGCCGCCTTAGGGCCATCTCTTAACGATATGAAAAACTTTAACACTTGCGGCGTCGTTGATATAGCTCCCACGATTTTAAGTCTCTTTAAGATCCCTATTCCCTCTTGGATGAGCGGAGAACCCCTAACTAGAATTAACTCGCATTCTGAAGCAAATTTAAAGAATAGATTAAAGCTTAAAGCAAAAATTGTCGAGAAAAAACTTTATGGCTGCTAACCGAGAAACTTATAATCCATTATACCTCACAATATTTCATGTAAATTTAGGAATTCAGGTTTGGGAGGTTGATTGTTTTGTCAGAAGATAAGGTCGCTGTTTATATCTCTAAAGATCTATATGAGGAAATTAAGAAACGTGTTGACTCAAGCGGTGGAGAATTCAAAAGCGTCGAAGAATACGTGGAATTTGTTTTGAGCGAGATCGTAAAGGAGGAAGAAGAGGAAGAATTTGAATATAGCCCCGAAGAAGAAGAAAAAATAAAGGAAAGGTTACGAGGACTAGGATACCTTTAACATAATAATCAAAATGAACGTACACTACACATATTTTAATTCTGTTAATTTTTCCAAAATTTTTTGAACACATTGCTCTGGTGTATCATTTTCCGTATCAACTATTACCTCTGGATTTTCAGGTTCCTCATATGGATCCGATATTCCTGTGAAGTTTTTTATTTCTCCTTGTATGGCTTTTTTGTAAAGGCCTTTTGGATCCCTTTGGATACATGTTTCCACAGAACATTTCACGTAAACTTCAATGAACTTTTCTATTATGCTTCTAGCATAGTCTCTCATTGCCCTATATGGTGAAACTAAACTTACAATAACTGCTACTCCGTGTTTAGCTAGCATTTTAGCTAAATATGCTACTCTTCTTCCATGTTTTAATCTGTCTTCCTTTGAAAAACCTAAGTCTTGACTTAAACCTTTTCTTAGCTCATCTCCATCAAGTACTTCAGTATCCCAACCAAGTTCTCTTAATTTTTCCTCAAGTTTTCTTGCAATAGTTGTTTTACCCGATGCTGGCAATCCCGTTAACCAAACAACAAATCCCCTCATTCTATACACCCTCTACTACCTTTCCCTCCATATCTCCTGGTGGTTCTATCTCTAAAAGTCTTAGAATTGTAGGAGCTACGTCAAGTATATCTATATCTATTTTCTTCCCACCAAAATTTTGGTTTGGATCATAAATTATGTGTATTCCGTATTGACTATGTACAGCATCATCTGGTCCAGTGTCATTCTCCGGTAAATAAACTGTATTGTGTCCTATTGTTCCTGCCGACCTCCAATATAAGTCGTCAAAGAAAACCATGAGATCCGGCGGTTCACCATTTATTTCTGGGTAATATTCCTCAGGTTTTATTACCTTTGTTTCTAGTTTTTCACCACTAGGTCCACGTATATTCTCTATTTTTTCTGCTAGTTCATCTCTTACATCTTCGTACTCCTCAGGTTTTATTATTCCTTGTGGCTCTCTACCTTCTACATTTAGGAAGATTCTTGCGTAATAGCCTCCCCATCCCCATGCTATGGTTTTTTTCCAATCTACTTCTGCTTTCTCCAGCCGTATTTTTTGTTCAGGGTATTTCTTTAGGGTTAGGTAGCCTTCTTTTATTAGCCACTCATTTATACATAGTGCCCCTTTCATTCTCTTTGCTCCATGATCGGAAACAACAACAATCTTCGTGTTTTTTGGAATTATTTTTAGAAGCTCTTCAATTTGCTGATCTAGGCATTTATAGTAGTTCAAGATTGCATCGCTATATTTGCTATGTGGTTCGTATAAATGGTGTTCTGGGTCAAAGAATTTCCAAAAGGCATGTTGAACACGATCCAACCCTATTTCTACAAACATGAAAAAGTCCCATTTCTTATTTTTAAGCAAGTACTTTATTAATTTGAAGCGTTTTTCTGTCATCTCGTATAGTCCTTTTAATAATTTGTCTCTTTCCTCTGTTCTAAACGGTATGTCAAAAATATAGTTTCCTACTACTTTTTCGATTTCTTCTTTAAGTTCTGGAGGATATGTGTATTGTTTCGCATTCGTAGGGGTAATGAAGCAGGATATAAGGTAACCGTTGAGAGGCTTCGGTGGATAGGTTGGTGGTACTCCAATAACTATGGATCTTTTACCCTTTTCGCTAAGTATGTTCCATACGGTTTTTTCTTTGATTTTTTGGTAGTTAGCTATCCATATATCCGTGTATGAATAGTTTTTGCGATGTCTAAACCCATATATCCCTAGTTTTCCAGGGTTTTTGCTTGTTGACATTACCATCCAAGCTGGAATCGTAATCGGTGGAACACAACTTTTCATTTTTCCATATATTCCATTCTCTACAAGGCTTTTGATGTTTGGTAGTTCATCTAGAAACGCATCAAAAAGTAGTTCAGGTGGCGCTGCGTCTAAACCAATAACTAAAACTTTTGGTTCACTCATTACATTCGCCTTCTGTTACTCAACAAATGGATTTTTCCATTTTAAAATTATTTCTGATATTTCTGGCCTCATTATTTCTTTTGGTGGTTTTTTGCCTTGTTGTAAGAGCTTTCTTATCACCGTCCCGCTAAATCTTACACGGTATTCTTCTGGGTGTGGACATGTTTTTTCATTCGCCATACCGCCACATTTTTTACATATGAAGAATTCTTTGAAAAATATGGGAATTATTCCTAAGTCTGGGAATTCATCAAATATTTCTTGGGCAGCATATGGTGGGTAAAAGTTTCCCACTCCTGCATGATCTCTTCCTACTATGAAATGAGTGCATCCAAAGTTTTTCCTTACAATAGCATGAAATATTGCTTCTCTAGGCCCTGCATACCTCATTTCTGTTCGTAGTATTGCTAAAACTGCTCTATCTTTAAGATAATAATGTTTTATTAGTTCTTCGTAAGCTGCTAGAATTACCTCATCTTTGAAATCTCCCTTCTTTTTTCTCCCTATTACCGGATTTATGAATAGTCCATCCGTGAATGTTAGGGCAGTTTTTTGTACATATTCGTGTCCTGTATGTGGAGCATTTCTTGTTTGGAACCCTACTATTGTTCTCCATCCTCTTTCCTTGAAAAGTAGTCTCGTTTCCACAGGCCATAATGTATATTTATAGTATGGATTTGCTGAATGGTCTATTAGGTCTATTTTTCCTCCTAGAAGTTTTTCTTTCATTCCATATGTTTTTGCTACTCCTGGATGCGCTGGGTCTTTTATCCCAAACACTTTTTCTACATGTTTTTCTTTATCGTAATCATATACTTCCTCCACATGTAGTATGGCTATGAGCTTTTCTTCTTCAAGGCAAATTATTGTTATGTTATCGCCCTCTTTTACTGTTTTTATCTCTTCTTCGTCAACATCTATCACTATGGGTATTGTCCAAGGAAGATCGTTAGATAGTCTCATATTTTCCAATACATTCAAGTAATCTTCTTGTATCATTGGGCCCTCTAGTGGACTGAAGACGCCATGAGCAATGTTTTCTATATCTTTGATGTATTCGCTTGGTAATTTTATTTTTGGTAGTTCTAGTGCTTCTTTCAATCTTCTATCTCTTTCCTTGCCTTTTAACACTCTATTTATGAGTCTCCCTCCGTGTGGCGGTGGCATTTTCGTCATACTCCTTTTAATCTATGTAACCAAGAGCTCTTAGTCTTTCTTTTATTTCTTCCTCCTCTTCCTCCGAAAATACTTCTTTCTCTTCTTCCAGTTTTGCAAGGTATTCTCTTATTATGTGGGTTACCAAGCTTGAAACCGAAGAAAACTCTGTTTCCTTGACTTTTTCTTCAAGTTTTTTATATAGAGATGTTGGTATTAGAATTGAGGTGAAATTTTTGCTTTTTGTTTTTTCTTCGGTCAATTTCATCATCCTTTATTTTTGTAGTGGATTTACAAAACGACCATATAAACCTCACGGTTATATACATGAAAATTCACGTATATATACGTGATGGATTAAGAAGTAAAAATCTGTTGAATAGGTTTCCCATCCATATAATTTGGTATTGGAACTTGTAATATCTTTAATATTGTTGGCGTCAAGTCGTAAAGATTAGCTTCAACTTCTAAGCCTTCAGGAATACCGTGTCCTAGTATAGCTAATATTCCTGGTACGTCTCTTGGATCATGTGTTCCATCATGTCCTCCATTCCACTTTTCAGACTTTACAATACATTTTTGAGTTTTATATTCCTTTGATTTGCCTCTACTTGCCTGCCAACCTGAATTAAAAAGTATTATTAGATCTGGGGCCTCCTCTACATAAGGCCCCCAATATACGTCTCGTGTAGCCACATACTTCACTACTTTTTGCCCATCTACCTCTATCTTCTCTAAATTTTTCTTAATTTTTTGCAGAATCTCTCCGTATTCTTCAGGTTTTATTTTCCCTTGCGGTTCTCTCCCCTTCAAATTTAACCATACATCTCCATACTCATACGCAACCGCCACACTACCTTCAACATCTATTTCTCCCTTAACATCTCCCTTTAGGAAACCTTGTTTATGTAGTAAGCAATTAACTAATACCTCACTATGCACCGGACAGAAACCGTGATCAGAAAGCAAAATAAACAAAGTTTCCTCAAGATCTATATTCTCCAGAAACCTAGAAATAATTACATCCATTTTTTGATAATATCTCTTAACTTTCTCTGTAAACTCATTCTTCTCATATTCTGGATGTCTTTCATCCACATATTTCCAGAAAAAGTGCTGTATACGATCTGTACCCATAAACACCGTTATAAAAAAATCCCATTCTTCTTCCTCAAGTAAAAATAAGCTTATATCCATTTGTATATCAGTTATTTCATCTACTCTTTCAAAAAACTTGTCCGGTTCCTCCTTAACCCTTTCGAGTAGCTTTATTTCCACATCACCTTTAAACTGTTTAATTCCGAATTTGCCTTGTAATTTTTCTTTTATTTTGGTTGGATACGGTATCCCTTCATTTTTTGCTAGAAATCCTGGTATTATGAATCCGTTTAACTCTTCTGTTCTTGCCATGGGGACATTTATTACACCCACTTTTTTGTCATGTTCACTTAATATTTTCCATAGAGTTTTTGTTTTTATTTTATCAGGAGTATTCACTTTTCTTTTGTATGTCCCCTTTTCTCTTGTCATAAAGCTGAATATTCCATGCTTCCCCGGGTTTACTCCCGTCATAAAAGTTGTCCATGCCACCGGAGTTTGTGCTGGTAACGGCGGTATCGTTCTACCCATTATCCCCTGCTTTTTTATTTTTCTTAGAGCTGGCAGCGTCTCTATCCATTTTTCTACCAATATAGGTGACAAACCATCTGAGCCAATTACTAAGACCCTCATTTTCCAACTCCCTTAAATGATCAAGTACAACCCACGCTTAGGGCGAAACAATTAAATATATCAAACTGCAGCTTTCTGTATCTTTTTAAGTCCTCTCATGGCTACTATGTATGCTGATGTTGTATGAACGTCTAGTCCCAAATCTCCCGCTATTATCTTAGCACTTATTGATGAGTATGCTGGATTAACCTTTATTAACTCTCCTTCAACCTTGGGGACTAAAACCTCCATCTGTTGTGTAAACTCCCTTAAAGCCATCTTTGAAATCTTCCTCTTAGCAGTCTTATTACCTTTAGGTTTTGGTTTAGACAATCTTTCAATAACATAGTATTTTACGCCGTGCTCTCTAGCATACTTCACAAGCTTAGTAAGGGATTCTCTCCTTAAAGAAACCGCCTTCTCCCTTGGAAATCCATGAGATGTAATCTCCATAAAATGCTCGTTTCTAACGTCTCTCATAATTCCCTGTCTATCAATTATCACCATATTTATCCTATCTGGGTTAAAGTCAAAGCCGGCAATATGTTCAGTAATCTTCGTCTTTGATTCTTTCCTCATATATTTAACGTAGAGTTCTAGTGGAATATTTATGTAGAGGATTAATTTACTGTCTTTTGTACATATACCCGCTCCATAAGATATGTTGGAATTCGTCAATTCTTGAATTATCGGTATGTGTTTCCTTCCAAACTTTACTTTAGCTTTTAACCATCTATGTTTCCCAGTAGCTGAAGGTATTTTAATTAGCACGATTTCAGTCGACATTAACCTTATGTTTCTATTACCTTTCTCAGCTTTAACACCAACCGAATATAATTGTGGTTTCTTAAGTTTGAGATACGGTTGCTCACTATACAGTTTTGCCCTTATGTATGCTGAACGCGAGTACCATTTATTGTTAAGTATTCTTGACGTTAACAGCTTGATTATTTTGTTTTCTTTTAATCCTTTCTTCAACAGTGAATGAGCATAGTCAACAGCATCTTTAAAGTTCCTCATAACGTATAGTAAAAAGGCTTTATCCTCTGCTGAGCTGAGAACGAGCTTTCCCTTAATTGTAGGTCTCACTTCTTTTCCCACTTCTCGACCACCATCCTACCATTCTTCTCATCATAGTAAACTACGAGCTTATCCTTTGGTTTAAGATCCCACTTCTCGGCAATCTCCTTAGGTATGGTCATCTTCATTTTGGGTAAAACCCTATATACCCCTATTAACTCCATGGTATCACCAGAAATATTTATAAACCACTGAGTATATAAAAATTTTTAAGCATCGACCCCTATGAAGAAGGCGAGGGGGATGAGCACAGATGAACCCAGATTCGATGATGGGAGTGCTGAATTAGCGTGTAGGTGCTCCTTCAGTCGGGTCTGGGCGACTCACACCCGTGATGAGACACTCTGTGTCAAAAGATATTAAAAGATACGGGGTGGTTGAACGGCATTAGCTTTTTATTGATTGTTGAGAATTTATTGTGGGGAATTGTTATGAGTAAGGTAAAATATGTAAATATTTCTATCCCTAAGCCTTTATATGAACGTTTAGAAAAAGCTTTAAAGGACTCTGGCTATAGGAGTCCGACTGAATATATCATTTTCCTTATCAGGAAACATCTCGCTGACCTTGAGTCTGATGATCTCGATCGTAGATTAAAGGCCCTCGGCTACAAATAAAATATCTGAAATTTATTAAAATTCTACTTTTGTTAGTGTTTGGAGAAAGATGAAGTTTACTGTTCTGTTTTTAGACTTGTAGAAAGAGGAATAGTGAGTATTATTATTCTTCACTACGAAATAGTATTGTCAAGGCTCCAGCAGCGGTGCCTATTGCAGCTATTAGAAGATGGAGAAAATATGTCTGAAATATTATTAAACAAATTACAATTACCAGAGTAGCGGTTAAACTACCTCCCAATGTAAATTTTTTAAGTTTTGGTTGCTGCTTAAACCAGGTCCAGCCGTTTTTTAGTGAAATTTTGAGTTGATGAAAACCAAGGAGAATTAGATTAATAAGAAGACGAGTGAAATCAAATAGTATGGACCCTCCGATGACAACGGCTTTATCGGTGCGTGGCGGGTTTGTGTACAAGTTTCTTGCTCCACATTTTTCACATTCTATGTATAAATAACCATTGCTACCGTAACCCCTAAGTAGAGTATAACCTTCCCAACCACATTCTTTACATTTTACATAGTAGCAACTTTTAGTACGCTTATCCATATTTTTAACCTCAATTAACATTCTAAGCCCATTAACTATTTAAATCAATTGGATTTAACCATAAATCATTTATAAATAATCATCATAGAAGATGATTATAACTAAAATCCATCGACAAAATATTTTAATACTATCAGTCGGGGGAAATTCTCTCTTCCATAAGGATGAGAATGAAAATAACTTTCATATATTTCTGCTGCGATACTATAATAAAATACTATAAAGGGATCAATAATACATGTCAAAATTCGGAAGTTTGAGGAGAATAGTTATACCAAAATCGATCTGCAAAAGACTCTTGTTATCAAGGAAAGTTATAAGGTAGAGGTTATATTTGAGAAGGTAGATGAATAATGCTTCTTAGCTACCGATTTCGCATATATCCTTCAAAAACGATCCAAGCTAAGCTGAATGAGCAACTTGAGATATGTAGATGGCTCTATAACCGACTATTAGAAGAAGTTAACAAGGCAAGAAAAGAAGGAAGGAAAATCAATAGGCAAGATACACAAGCCCTTATTGTAAAGCTCAAAGAGGAGAAGCCAGAACTAAACAAAGTTTACTCTAAGGTTTTGCAAATGGTGAACTATCAGCTATGGTCAAACATTAAGACTTTAGCTGAATTGAAGCGAAAAGGAAAGAAAACTGGAACGCTAAGGTATAAAACTGGAAACTCATTCAAAACTCTGAATTTTAATCAATCAGGCTTTAAAATCGATTTTAAACGAAGGAAACTCGTCTTGTCCAAGGTTGGTGAGATTCCAATCAAGTTACACAGAAAAATTGAAGGAAAAATCAAAGGAGTTATAATCAAGAGGACAAAATCTGAAAAGTGGTTTGCACTCGTTCAACTCGAAGTTGTAGATGAAACGATACCAAAAACTGGAAGGGTCATTGGTATCGATATGGGAGTTCATCACTTCGCTACCGATTCAGATGGCAATCGTTTCGAAAACCCAAAGTTTCTAGATAAAACAATAGAGAAGATAAGGAAAATCCAAAAAGTGCTATCAAGAAAACAGAAAGGTTCAAAGAATAGAGAAAAGGCTAGAAAGAGACTGGCTAAGCTTTACGAAAAATTAGAAAATCAGAGAAACGATTTCCTTCACAAACTTTCCCGCTACTACATCAACAACTACGATGTTGTCTGCATTGAGGATTTAGATATTAAGAGTTTGGTTGAAAATAACAGATCCCACACTTTGAACCGTCACATTTTGGATGCTTCTTGGTCAAAGTTCATTCAACTACTCTTCTATAAGGCTGAAAGAGCTAATAGAAGAGTAGTTAAGGTAAATCCAAAAAATACATCAAGAATATGTGCTAGATGTGGTAAGATTATCAAGATTGAATTAAAGGACAGATTATTTGTTTGTCCTTATTGCAGTTGGGAGGCGGACAGAGATTATAATGCCTCCCTGAACATTCTGAATGCGGGGCTGGGACGGCCCTTAGCGCCTGTGGAGAGAGAACCTCTACTCCGTATCGTTTCTTATTGGGAAGTAATTACGGGGCAAGTTCTCTCAATGAAGCAGGAAGCCCCTTGCGTCAGCTAGGGGTAGTTCACCTACTTAAGCCATAAGTGACAAATATTATCATGACATTTATATATCTACATGTATTGTATTAACGTGTCTAAATATAAAATAAGGAGAAATACGATGTAAGAACTCCGAGAGTAACCTGAGGGGACTACATGAGAAAGCCAACAATATCTTTGATTATTCCCACGTATAATGAAAAAGAAAACCTACCAGTGCTCGTAAGAAGAATTCACGAATCGTTATCTAACTATTGTGACTACGAAATTATCGTTGTTGATGACGATAGCCCCGATGAAACCTGGAAAGTTGCACAAGAACTATCAAAACAATACCCAGTACGAGTAATCAGACGCGAGGGAAAACTAGGATTATCCTCCGCAGTAATCGAAGGATTCAAACAAGCACGCGGAGAACTCCTCGGCGTAATGGACGCAGACCTACAACACCCACCAGAAATACTCCCAAACTTAATAGAAGAAATAAAAAACGGCAAAGACATCGTAGTAGCAAGTAGATACGTCAAAGGAGGAAAAATAGAAAACTGGGGACTAAAACGAAAAATAGTATCCAAAGGAGCCAGATTTCTAACAAAAGTCCTAGTTCCACAAGCAAGAAGCATAAAAGACCCCCTCTCAGGCTACTTCATTCTCAGAAGAGAAGTAGTTGAAGAAGCAGAGTTAAATCCAGTCGGATACAAAATCCTCCTAGAAATCTTAGTAAAAGGAAGCTACGAAGAGGTAGCGGAAGTCCCCTTCACTTTTGGAACAAGAGAGATG